>Ga0070761_10000114_pt1 | contig 55060 bp, 45 predicted proteins | sample HubBroMetageREF1_FD_66724 | JGI IMG/M metagenome (GOLD analysis project Ga0070761, IMG submission 66724) | Reference soil microbial communities from the Hubbard Brook experimental Forest, New Hampshire, USA - Hubbard Brook CCASE Soil... | ecosystem: Environmental > Terrestrial > Soil >... | reverse complement strand
ATCAAGACCATCGGCGAGGGCAAGTCGGCGGATGCGCCGGACGGCGGCGCCGTCGCAGTGATGATTTATCCGGCGGGAAAGGCGTCTCAATAATCTAACGTTTCCGTCATCCCATTACCAGCCCCGCGAAGATAGCGATCAGCGCCGCCAGCGTGGCCAGGGTGCCCACAATCAGGTAGTCGGCCCGCCCGTGGGGCGCAGGCAGCACCCGGATCAACGCCACGGCGAAAACCGCGAAGGCCAGGCAGGCGCTGGCGGCCAATGCCGCCGGGCGCGGTGCGCGGAAGCGGCGCGACGGGGCCTTTTCATCGGAGCTCAGACATTGGCGCGCCAAAAAGCGCGCCTGCAGGCACGATTGCTTACCCCACATCGAGCCAGCCCAGATCCAAGATGGCACAGTTATTTAATGACAGGCGCTTAATGGACAGGCCCTCCTCGCGCCACGCGGCCTGTCCTACAGCCAGGCGCGGAACCACTCGTGGAATTCATCCAGCGCGGCTTGCGTTTCCCCCGCCAGCGGCACCGGCAGCGGTCCCGTCTTGAGTCCGCGCGCCGCCAAGGCAGCCTTGATGGCCACCGGGGTAGGGAAGCGCTCGATGCGATCCAGAAACTCATGCAGGCGCGCGTCCAACCGCTGCGTTTCGGCCGCGTCATGCACCGCGATCGCCCGATCGAGCGCCAACAACAGCTCGGGCATGGCGCAAGCCACACCCGAAACCACGCCGTCGGCCCCGGCCGCGCGCGCCCGTGCGAAGATGGCGTCGTTTCCCACCAGCAACGTGTACGGCTGCTCCTGCTTGTATCGGTTCAGCGCCAGGAACTTATGCCAATCGCCACTTGAGTCTTTGATGCCGGCGAAGCGTCCGGTGGCAAGCAACTGCCCGGCGGTCTCCGCCGCGATCTCGCTGGTGAACGCCGGAATATTGTACAAATAGATCGGCGCCCCGTGACTCATCTCCGCGAACTTCAGATAAAACTCGCGGATCTCGGCTTGCCCATAACGAAAGAAATAGGGCGGCATCAGCAGCAGGCCGGCCGCGCCCGCCGCGCTAGCCTCGCGCCCCAACGCCAGCGCACCATCCAGCGTGGAGTGCGAAACGCCGGCCAGCACCGGCACGCGGCTGCGCTTCACCGCCAGGTAGACCATGCGTACGCGGTCGTCGCAGTTCAGATTGACGAACTCGCCCGTCGAGCCGAGCAACGCAATGCCCTGCACGCCCGCCTTGCACAGAAAATCGATCAGTTCCAGCGTCGCGCCGATATCGGGCTCGTCGCCCCTTTTGCCGTGCGGCGTCACCGCGGCCGCGATCACGCCCGAGAAGGGCTCCATTATTTCACCAAAGGGGTAAGCACGATGCTGCGGAATTCCACCGGACCATGATCGCCCTGCAGCATGATCGGTCCGGGAACGCCCTCGTCCGGGTCGCAGGCAATCGCAGTCAGCCCGTCAATGTCGCCGCGGGTCACGGTCTTGCCGTTGAGTGTAACCGTCACGTGGCGTCCCACCAGCCGTATGTCATAGGTCTGCCATTCGCCCGCCGGCTTGGTCGCGTTTTCGCTCGGCACGATGCGGCTGTACAACGCCGCGTTGGAGTGGCGGTCGAGGGGCCGGCCGTCGTCTTGCAAGATCTGCACTTCGTAGCGCCCGCGCAGGCCGATGCCGCTGTTGCTGTGCGCCGGAGTCCGATATTCGACATGCAGCTTGAAGTTCCAGACATTGATGTTGCTGATCAGATCCGGCGCGGCGCCGTTGCCCTTCAGGGTGCCACCCTCCACGGTCCAGCCAGGCGATGCGGCGGCGGTCAGACCATGCCAGTTGGAAATATCGCGGCCATTGAACAGGTCGATGGGCCGCCATTCGTGCCAGGAGCCATCGTCGGCGTCGTTAATCTCCGGGGCGCGCGCGCCAGTCCATTCGAGCTTGGTGTCTCCGGATGCGAACGTGCCGTTTAGTTTGCCGTTCACCAGCATGGCTTGGTATTCCTGATGCATGTCGTGGCCATCGTAAGTAAACCGCAACGCGCCGTTCTCAATCCAGATGTGTTGGATGTCGTTCAGATCGCCGCCGGGAAAGCCGACGAACTTACCTTTGATATGCTCCGTGCCGGCGCCCTCGACTTCCAGCCACCAGGCCCGTCCGCGCGGCGCGTGCTGCACGGTGATGTCCCAGCGGCCATTGAAGTCGGGGGCGGCGGGCCAGGCGGCCGAGGCCAGCAGCAAGAGAACAGCGAATTTAAGCGCCATGATTTCCCGCGGAATGATCTATCATTATAATCAGCCAGAAGGTGGCATGGACGAACTGGTTTGTCCAAAAAGGATATGCGTGGGTCGTTTTGCTCTGCTCGGCGCAGCGCTGCCGCGGGCCAATCCAGTTGCGGACCCTACGTCACGCCTGAGTAAGTGCACGCTTCCGGCTAGCCCTGCGTCATACTCGTGAATAGCTGAGCATGCATAGACTACTCTTGGCGGCACTTTGCTGCTGCGCCACGCACGCCGCTGTCATTCGCGGCGTGGTGCTTGATCGTGCGACCAGCCGCCCGCTAGCGCGCTCGCTGGTGACTCTGCGCCCGGTAGACGGCGTAGGCGGCAAGCCGCAGTCCGTGCGCGCGGACCGCACCGGACAGTTCGCCTTTACTGTCGGCGCCGGCATGTACCTGCTGCGCGCCTCGAAAGACGGTTTTGCAGCCTTCCAGTATGGGCAAAGGGAGTGGAAGTCGGCGGGCAAGCCCATGTCGGTGGAACAGGAGGGCTCCCTTTATCTGGATATCCGGCTGCGCCGCTACGCGGCGATCTCGGGCACCGTGCTCGACGAAAACGAAATCGGCATCCCCGACCAGAAGGTGATCGCATATCCCGCCACGCAACCGCTCCATATCGCGGCGACTGCGATCACCGACGACCGCGGCATCTATCGCATTCACGGCCTGGAACCCGGCACTTACTATGTGCGTTCCGCCGCCAAGCAACTGGAAGATGCCTCCGGCCTGCTGCCGACGTTCCACAAGGAAACGATGGTGGTGGATCAATCGACGACCGTGGATGTGGATCTGGATCAGCAGGCCGACGACGTCGACGTTCGCCCTCTGCCCGGCAAGTTGTTTCGCGTCTTCGGGAAGGTCCAGGTGAGTCCGCCTGCGCCGGTGACCCTAAGCCTGATCTCGGACGTTGGGCGCGTGCAGACCAAAACCGTGAGTGCGTTCGCTTTCGAACAGGTCGCGCCGGGTAATTATGAACTCATCGCAGACGGCGACGATCCCAGCGGCCGCGGGAAACTGGGCACCTACCAGGAGATCTCCGTGGATCGCGACATGGAATTGTCCGTGCACGTAACCTCCTGGCGCGAAACCGAGTTTCACATGCAGGATGAGAAGGGCAATACCGTGGATCCGGCAAACGCGAAGATTACGGCGCGCCGCAAAGATTTGGATGGCGGCGGACGTTCCGAAGTTCTAAAGCTGGTGAATAACCGCGCGGCGCTCGGGCCGGGACGCTGGGAGATGTCAGTCGTTCCGCCCGCAGGTTACTATCCTGTGCAGCTCACCGGCAGTTACAGTGGGTCCGATTCGCAATCCGGGCGCGCGGATGGTTGGAACGAGGTTTACCTGCGTGGCTTCGACACCATCGCCATCAAGCTTTCGTCGCGCCCCGCTTCTATTCATGGTTTAGTGAGCGGTCCGGGACAAGACCCGGCGCCTGGTGCGCCGGTCTATCTGGAAGCTTTCGATAAGGATACCGGCAAGCGGTTGGCGGAACTGCGCACTATGCGCACCGACTTGCGCGGCCAGTATCATTTCACCGGTCTCGCGCCGGGCTTATATCGCATCCTGGGCACGTTCGAATACGATAAGCCGGATTCCGACACCATGGAAGCCGCCGGGGCGCGTTCGCTGACGCTCGCCGAGGCCACCGACACGCTGCAAGATCTGGACTTGTACACACCGTAGGTTCCCTGTCCGTCGGAGGGCGGTCCGCGGCCCGAGCAAGCGTGCAGTACCATGGGTCCATGTGCACACTCATCATGGCGAGGCGAGGATGGTCCAGGACCATAGGCCCCGAAGAAGCCGGCGGCAGGTGAATGGGGATGCCATGCGTGGAGATCGGCAGGAGCGATTCCATCCTGACCGTGACCATCAATCGGCCGGAAGTTCGCAACGCCGTGGATGCCAAGACCGCCGCCGCGCTGGCGGACGCCTTCCGATCCTTCGATGCCGACCATACACTGGATGTGGCCGTGCTGACGGGCGCCGGTGAAACCTTCTGCGCCGGCGCGGACCTGAAGGCCATCGCATCGGGGCGTCCCAACGCGCTGAGCGAGGTGGGCGACGGTCCGATGGGTCCCACGCGCATGCTGCTTTCGAAGCCGGCGATCGCCGCAATCGAAGGCCATGCCGTGGCGGGGGGCCTGGAGTTGGCGCTGTGGTGCGACCTGCGCGTGGTGGCGCGCGACGCCATCTTGGGAGTGTACTGCCGGCGGTTTGGCGTGCCGCTGATCGATCTGGGAACCATCCGGCTACCGAGGCTGATCGGGCAGAGCCAAGCGCTGGACCTGATCCTGACCGGGCGCGGCGTCTCGGGCGAGGAGGCGTTACGCATGGGACTGGCCAACCGGTTGGTGGAATCGGGCCACGCATTGGAAGGCGCGCTGGAACTGGCGCGGACGCTGGCCGGCTTTCCGCAAGCGTGTATGCGCTCCGACCGGCTTTCGTGCTATGAGCAATGGGGGCTCTCCACCGAAGAGGCGATCCGCAACGAATACCGGCGCGGTCTGGCGGTGCTGGGCAGCGGGGAAACCGCGGCGGGCGCACAAAAATTCGCGGCGGGCGCGGGGCGGCATGGATCGCCCAAGTCCACGTAACCTGTCCACTTAAAAAGATATGATGGAATCGTGCAGCGCCCACCCCCGATTCTTATCCTGTTGGTGGCCTTTTGCGTGGCCATTGCGGGGACATTCATTTTCGCGTTCAGGGCCGGACGGCACGCTAGACGCCTGCACCAGGAGGATGAGCCGATCCGCCCCTGGATGAGCGTTCCGTTCATCGCGCACACGCACCATGTGCCTTCCGCCGCACTGTTCCAGGCTCTAGGCCTTGAGCCGCAGCCGCACGACCGGCGGCCGTTGCAGCGGATCGCGCGCGAGCAGCACCGGCCTGTCGAAGACGTGGTGCAGGATCTGCAGCGCGCCTTGGCCAGCGCTGGCCACACGCATCCCGCGGTGGAACCTCCCGCGGGCAAGGCTCCCTGATGCGCGAACAGATTTTGGCAGCGCTGGCGCAATACGGTGCTCCGGCGCTGTTTGCCGTGACGGCGATTGCGTCCATCGGCGTGCCATTGCCGGTGAGCTTGCTGCTGATCGTCACGGGCTCGCTGGTGGCGCAAGGAGTCATGCCCATGTGGCTTGCCATCGCGCTGGCCTGCGGCGGCTCGGTGATGGGCGATCAAATCGGATACGCCATCGGCCGGTATGGCGGCGCTGCGCTGGTATCCCGATTTTCCGGCATGCTGGGCGGTCCCGAGCGGATGGCCAAGGCGGAGGCGCACGCGCGGCGCTGGGGAGGCCCCGGCGTCTTCCTGAGCCGTTGGCTGGTGACGCCGCTCGGCTCGTTGATTAACTTCACCAGCGGCATCGCGGAATATCCATGGATGCGTTTTCTGATGTGGGATGTGTTGGGCGAGGCGCTGGGGGCCATCCTCTATATCCTGCTGGGCCGGATCTTTAGCGACCGGGTGTTGGCGCTGGATGCGGCCATGGGCGATTTCACGTGGATGATGCTGGCGCTGTTGGCCGCGGTAGCGTTGGGATGGATGCTGTGGCCGTATGTGCGGAGGACGAGGGGTTAGTGGCGTGGCGGACCCCCACGGGCACGGGTGCTGAATAGCCTTGGGGTTGGTTTGAGCAGTATGCTTAGCGGGTGACGAATTCGGCGCGGGTCGAGCTGGAGGATTGTTCCGTCAAAATAAGTTGTAACCTCGCGCGACAGGGAGAGTATCAATCGATATGAGATATACCTTGCGTGCGCTTGGTCGCAACAAAGCATTCGCCGCGTTTGCAATTCTGACCCTGGCGTTGGGCATCGGCGCGGTTACCACGATGTTCTCCGTCGTGGAAGGTGTGTTACTGAAGCCGCTTTCATATAAGGAGCCCGGTCGCCTCTATGCGGCTGCGGAGTCCGCGCTGCAACTGGCTTCGATGCAGCCGAGGCTCCCTGTTAACGCGGCTCACTTTCGGTCGTGGCAGGAACAGTGCAAATCCTGTGAAGCCGGTGCGCTGCTGAATCCGGCGACATTCAACCTGACAGGCGAAGGCGAGCCGGAAGTGGTAGAGGGCGCCACCTGCACGTGGCCGCTCTTTCAGGTCCTCGGAGTCACACCGCAACTCGGCCGGACGTTCGTGGAAAGCGACGATCAACCTGGCGCCAACAATTTTGTGGTGGTTAGCGACTCATTCTGGCGGCGACGACTCGGGGCCGCCCCCAGCGCGATCGGGAAACCGATACGCATCGATGGCGAGCCACATGTCGTCCTCGGGGTGCTGCGCACCGACTTCCGCTTTCCGTCTGGGGAGCAAGTTGGCCCGCTGAATCAATTCCCTAAGCGCGCCGAGATCTTCAAGCCGATGGGGTTCAACTGGGCAAAATTGGGGCGCCTCGGCCAGTTCAATTTTGCTTGCTTGATCCGGCTGCGATCTGGCGCGAACCCGGCAAGAGCAGAGGCGGAGATGACCGCCGCTATCGCCGACGCCGGGCATGACATGAAGATCGAATTAAGCGCGCATTTGGTCCCGCTGCAGGAGCAGGTCACGGGTGGATCGCGCGCCGCGCTGACACTGCTGCTGGCGGCTATTGGGGTCGTTTTGCTTATCGTTTGCGTCAACCTGGGCAATCTGATGCTGGTGCGTGCGAACGAACGGGCGCGCGACGCCGCCATTCGCCGGGCTTTGGGCGCGGGCGCCGGCCACTTATTCCGGCCCGTTCTCGCAGAGAGCCTGCTGATTGCGCTCAGTGGCGGAACGCTCGGGGTCCTGTTGGCATACACCGGAGTACGGGTCCTGGTGAACACGGCTCCAATCGATATTCCACGGCTGGACGAAGTGCACGTCAGCTCTATAACGCTGCTGTTCGCTTTCTGCGTATCTGCCGGCTGCGGCATCCTTTGCGGCTTATGGCCGGCAATCCGCGCAACTGGCGTGGAGCCTGCGGACGCTCTTCGATCCGGCTCCCGCTCGTCTACCGAGGGCCGCGCAAGGCGGCGATCGCGTGAATGGCTGGTCGGACTGGAAGTGGCGCTGAGCACGGTGCTGCTGGTAGTGGCCGCGCTTCTCGGTGTAAGTTTCTTCCGCGTCGCGAATGTCGAGCGCGGTTATAGTGTGGATCGCATTCTCACCGCCGATTTGTCGCTCCCGGGTTCGCGGTATCAAACGGACGGTCAACGCGCATTGTTTCATCGGCGGGCACTCGAAAAGATCGAGACGCTACCAGGTGTGCGGTCCGCCGGGCTGATCAGCTCGCTGCCGTTAAAGGCTCAGGTCTGGGGCGATACGGTCAGCAAGGAAGGCGACCCGCGGCCCAGGGCGGAGCGGTTGCCAGCGGATTTCCGCTTTATCAGTGAGCGTTACTTCGAAACCATGGGAATTGCGTTGCGACAAGGCCGCTTCCCAACTTCACGTGACCGGTCTCACAAGGTGGCGTTGGTTTCCGAGAGCGCGGCGCGCCAGGTTTGGCCGGAAGAGAATCCGCTGGGGAAGCGGATTCAGAACGATCCTAGACCCGAGTGGGTCGAGGTGATTGGTGTGGTCGCCGATGTGCGCACGGACAGTCTGGAGAAGCAGCCTGCGCCGATGGTTTACGTTCCCTATTGGGACGGCGCGTACTGGCAGGGAAGCGTCTGGGGAAATGCAACATACGTTATACGGACCTCGCAGGATCCTTCGACGATGGCCAACACGCTCCGGTCCGCGATGCACGAGTTGGATGCGGAGCTGCCGTTGGCAAACGTGCTCACCATGCGGGAGATCCTGTCGGAGTCGATAGGCAGTCGAAGATTCCAGACATTGCTGGCAGGCATCTTTGCAGGCGCCGCCCTGCTATTGGCGTGCCTCGGGATCTACGGCGTGATCTCCTACAGCGTCGGTCGGCGGACGAGCGAGATCGGGATTCGAATTGCGTTAGGCGCGCAAGCGTCGCAAGTTTCGATGCTGGTGTTACGACAGGGAATTCGACCGGTGCTTAGTGGGTTGGTGGTCGGGGTGGCGGCTGCGTTGGCGGCGGGACAACTGATTAGCAGCTTCCTGTTCAGTACCGAGCCGCGCGACCCGACGGCGATTGCGGCGGTGGTCGCGATACTGCTTGCAGTCGCTGCAGGGGCCTGTTGGGCGCCTGCGCGGCGGGCATCGCGGATCGACCCGATGGCTGCCCTGCACGATGAGTAGCGCTTGGGCGAAGGCGGCAGGGGTGGTCCGCGCGAGATCCCCGGGACCCGCTCCCCGCTTTAAATCACCCAAGCGAGTGGTCAGAATTAGAATACTTTAATGAATAGTTCCTGGCCCCGGTTTTGGCTGATCTCGAGCGGCCTGAGCAGGCACGCATGCCCATGTTCGAGCGTGAGTCATAATCCGAACCCAGGGCCGGGGACAGACGCCAAACGCGCCGCTAAACAAACGCCGTCCCCTGGTATTTCCGCAATTGTTTTTCCAAGAATCCCAAAGTTTCGAGGAGAACAGGGTATCCATGGCTTGTGGGGCAGGCAATCCTGCCTGCGGACTCGCTTTGCCGGCCTACTACCCACGGCGACCGAATTGCAAGACCACCCAGAACGATCATGCAAGATAGGCCGCTAAGATTTATCGCATTCGTCAGCTTGGTTCTGATATCGGTGTTGCCCTCGGTTGCGGCAGCCTGGAGAGATCCGGTCACATTTAAAGCCGCGACGTTCAATCCAGCCAAGCATCCGGTGCTGACGTTGAACGATACCCGCGCACCGGGTATTTCGCCGGATGCCAATGAGCGTGTGCTGGCCGGCCTTGAGTCGATCGCTGGCCTGCCCGAGCCGCAGGCTATTGTCCTCCTTGGAACAGCGCTGTTGGTCGCCTCAGGCATCGCCCGGCGTCGCGTCACGCGCAACGGAAGACGACCGAAGGACTAACGGATGGCGCGTCCGCAGGCGGAATTGTCTGGCGGAATTGCCTGCCCTACAGGCCATCGTACCTAAAACTGAAAGCGATGGTCGTTGCGTTGTGATTTGGTCTACAATTTGCTGACAATAATCCAGCCGGCATGTTTTCCTTATGTACCTGCGACATTTCGGATTGACAAGAGAGCCGTTCAGCATGACGCCCGATCCGGCGATGTTGTATTTGACGCCGCAACACCGGGAGGCGTTGGCTGGCCTGATGTGCGCGGTACAGGGCGGAAAGGGCTTGGTAGTCCTTACGGGTGATGCAGGCACCGGCAAAACCACCCTACTCGCCAAGACGCTGCAAGGGTTATCGCCGGATCGCATGCGTATCAGTGTGGTCGTGAATCCCATGCTCACGGCGCGCGAGTTTTTGGAAATGGCCTTGGCGGGTTGGGGCATCTGCGATCCGCCGCAGAGCAAGGCTCAACAGCTCCTCTTGCTGCGAAAGATGCTGCTGCAGGCCCGCGCCGATAACCAGGTCGTCGTCCTGGTGGTGGATGAAGCCCATGCGCTGAGTGCCGATCTTTTGGAAGAGATCCGTCTTCTCGGCAACTTCGAGGAGCCGGACCGCAAACTGCTCCAGATTGTGCTGGCCGGCCAGAACGAGCTGAACACGCTAATCGACCGCGACAACCTGCGGCAGTTCAAGCAGCGCATTGCGGTGCGGCTGAAAATCGAACCGCTCTGCGGGCGTGCAGTCGGCGAATATATAGGCTTTCGCTGGATGGAGGCGGGCGGCGCAAGACCGCCTTTTACGGCCGAAGCATACGCGCGCATCTCGCATTCGTCCTGCGGAATCCCAAGGGTTCTCAACGCGCTGTGCGACAACGCGTTGACGCTCGCATTCGCGAAGGAAAGTACTATCGTCACCGGCGAGCATATCCGGGAGGCGTGCCACGATCTGGACCTTCCCGTTCAATGTGCACTCCAGGCGGCGCCGAGCGGGCTAACCGCCCCGGATTGTGCCGCGCCAAGCTCCCCGGAAATAGCCCCTGTGACCGTCTTGCCAATGAAGGGCGGCAACGGCTCACTCGATGCGGCGGAGCCGCAGTCGGCTTCGCTTTCGCTGAAAACCCTGGAGCGCTACGGTTCCGGCGGAGATGCCAGGTCCTTCTGGTCGCGGTGCGCGGGAATACTGGGATTTGCTCCCGACAAAGGTATGGCATGAACACACCACCGGCAACCGCCGCGAACATACCGCCGCAATCCGGCGAAATGAAAACTCGAATGGCCATCGCGGCCGTCTCGCCGCTTTCCGTCGTGAAGGCAATCTGGGACCATCGATATCTCGGCGCGGCGCTTTGGCTCGTGCTAACCTCCGCGTCCACCTATGCGATCTACCGCCTGCCGGCGGTCTACCGCGCTCAAGCCGAGATCTTGGTGGAGTCGCAGCGCATTCCCGAGCGTTACGTCTCGGCGACAGTCACCCCCGACCTGCAGGACCGCTTGAATGCGCTCAGCGAACAAGTCCTCAGCGGATCGCGCCTGATCGAAATGATCGATAAATATGGCCTCTACAAGGAAGATCGGAAGCGCTTGGTGCAGGAAGAGCTTCTCACTAAGATTCGTTCCGATATCGCAATAAAGCCAACCAGATCGGGACCCACCGGTCCGGGCGCATTCCAGATCTCCTATCAGGGCGGCAACCCGGTGATGGTGGCTCGGGTCACAAACCAGATCGCCAGCTTTTTCGTCGATGAGAACATTCGGCAGCGAGCCACCGAAGCGGAAGGAGCCTCCGAGTTTCTGCAGCAGCAACTGGGCGAAGCCAAGAAACGACTCGAAGAGCAGGAGGCCATGCTCAGTCAGTACAAGCTGGCGCACAGCGGTGAACTGCCCGAGCAAGAGAATGCTTTGCTGTCCTCGCTCGGGCAGGCCAAAGTGCAGTTGGCTGGCGTTCAGGACGCTCTCAACCGGGCCCAGCAAAACAAGGTGATGCTGGAATCCGCGCTGTCGGACGCGCAGATCGCCTCGGTATCCTTCACCCAGACAAGTGCGGCGCTGTCCACCGAGTCCCTCGGGATGGGAATCTCGACAGCTCCGGCTCCGCAGCCGCAAAAGGAGTCTGAACGTCTGACCGCGCAACTGGCAGCGCTGACGATTCGCTACAGCCCTCAACATCCCGAGGTGCGGCGCCTCAAAGCCGAATTGCAGCGAGCTCTCGATGCGGAAGCGTTGGCAGCGTCTTCCAGCGCCGGTCCGGAGCCCCGCGTAGCGCCAGCCGCCAAACCGGCGGCCGCGGCATCCGTGCCGGTCCCTCAGGTTCCATCCGGAGCCGCGCAAAGCGTCGCCATGAGCCGGGAACGGATCGAAAATTTGAAGTCTCAGATCGCGGCTGCCAATAAGCAAATCGCAGATCTTGAGAACGAACGGCGTAGCATTCAGCTCAGCAACAGTTCGCTCGAGGCGCACATCGAGAGGCTGCCGCTGCGGGAGCAGCAAATGGCGTCCGTAACGCGAGACTACGAAACGACCAAGGCTGCGTACCAATCTTTGCTCGACAAGAAACTGGCGGCTGATGTGGCTGCCGATATGGAAAAGCGGCAGAAGGCGGAACGCTTTGTGCCGATCGAGATGGCGCGCGTGCCGGAGAAGCCCATCAAGCCCAAACGTCAGTTATTGGCCGCGGGCGCAGGTCTGTTTGCGCTAGCCCTGAGCCTGGCCCTGGCAGCCGCCCTGGAGTTTCGCAAAGGAGTGTTGCTTGGAGAGTGGGAACTGCCCGGGTCGTTAACGGTTCTGGGCCGCATCCCAATGATGGATCCGCAGCAGCCGGTGGCCGTCTGGCACGCCAAATTTCGCCGTCGAGGGCCGGTCGCTTTGGCGGCAATTGCCATGGCGTTTGCCAGCACCGAAGTCGGCGTCCACCTTGGGCTATTGAAGCTCTGAGCGGGCGCCGCCTAAAGCAAGAGTGTAGACGTTATGAGCAGATTTTTTGAAGCCGCGCTACGAAAGCAGGATCTGGCCAGCGCCAGAGGCTGGTTGCCTGACGGCCAAAGCCAGAGCTTCCCGGTTCCCGACGCCGCGGCCTTGCCGGACAACTCCGTGCGGGCTACCGTTGCCGCCCCTTCGTTCCCGGGGCCGGCGGGATTTCGCCTGGTATCCATGCAGCCTCCTGCCGACGTTCCTTCTATATCCTTCGATACGGCGGAACAGGCGGCTGAGAGTTATCGAATCATTCGGACGAAAATAGTCCAGGCCCCCCGGGCGCCCAGGCTCATCTGCATTTCCAGCAGCACGCCAGGCGATGGCAAGACAGTCACCGCCATCAATATTGCCGGATCGCTCGCGCTCAAGCGCGAGACTACCGCAGTCCTCGTGGACACCGATCTGCGGCGTCCGCGCCTTTCGGGACTTCTCGGCATTCCCCCCAGTCCAGGACTGGCGGAAGTTCTAGCCGGAAGCTGTAGCGTTCAGGATACTGTCGTGCAAGTCGCGGAATTACCTTCCCTGTATTTCTTGCCGGCAGGCCGCTCTTCCATTAATCCCACCGAACTCCTGGACTCCGATCGTTGGCGAAGCGTAGTGAAATGGCTGCACAACACATTTACGTTCGTGATTCTCGACTCGCCTCCCGTCGGAATGGTAGCGGATTACGACCTGATTCAGTCTGTCTGCGAGGGCATCCTTTTGGTCGTGCGGCCGGGTCATACCAATCGAAAACTGCTGCAGAAGGCCATCGACCAAATGCCGCCCGAGAAGCTTCTAGGGGCAGTGGTTAACGCGGTCGACGACTGGTTCTTGTGGCGCGCGCACGGTCACTATTACGGCGGCTATTACAGATGCCAGAACCAAGAGTGAGTGTTATCATACTGACCTATAATCGCCCGCACCTGATCGGCCGGGCGATCGAGAGCGTGATCTGCCAACATTTCCTGGACTGGGAGGTCGTTGTCGTTCACGACGGACCGGATGAACTAACCAGCCGGGCGATCGAAGAGTGGCAAGATCGCGACAGCAGGATTCGATACTTTCACCGCGGCGTGCCGGGAAACATCGCCGAAGCCACCAACTACGGCATATCCCGGGCTCGAGGCGAATACATCGCGATTCTCGACGACGACGACTACTGGGCCACCCCGGACAAGCTGCAACGACAGGTCGCGTTCCTGGACGAAAATGGCAAGTATGTCGCTTGCGGCGGAGGCGCGATTGTTGTCGATCGGAACAACGTCGAGACGCTGCGTTATCTCAAACCGGAGAATGACCGGGAGATCAAGAGCCGCGCACTGCTCGCAAATCCGATGGTCCATTCAACCTTGCTGTACCGTCGCCCCGTGGCCCTGGCTTTGGGCGGCTACAATCGCACTCTCGCCGGCTTTCAAGATTGGGACTTTGTGCTCAAGCTGGGGCAGGCTGGTAAACTCTATAACTTCCCAACATACTTTTGTTACTATTCTCTGTGGCATGCCGGGGGCTCTTTTCAGCAGCAGACTAAGAATACCAGAGCCGGCATCGGAATTGTCTGGTCCCACAAGCGGCGGTACGCGCATGCCGCACTGGCGCTCGGTTTGGTGTGGCTCTACCATGCCTACGCCCACCTGCCGCTTTTTGCGAGAAAACATTCGTACGACTTCCTGGCCCGTCTGAAGAAAAGCGGGTTTGCTTCCAAAAGCTCGCCGGTGCCCGTGTCCGATCGTTCTTGAACTCCCCTCAGTTTCCTTGTGGGCCAGTTAATCTTGGCGGCAAGCCGGCTATTGAAAAAAACGACTTGGGCGGAAGGAAATCGAACGATTTGGCAAATCTCCGAATCATTGGCAAGGTTACCCAGCGGCACGCTACGGGACCCATGCCGTTGGCTGGGAAATCGTTGCTTGTTCAATAGTTACGATTCGCCGGCGGCCGGGATGTCGTTTGGCTTTTTGCGTGCTATGAAGATGTCAGCAAAATGTTGACAGACTGGATCGCACTCGCGAAAGCGGCGAGCCGCAAAACAGCCTGTTAATTTCGTCAATGTGAGAGTGACGATCTGTAAGTGAGAGGGCGAAGCTATGTTCTCAGCGCCAACCACGAATGCAATTCAGCTCGGCGGACCCGCATATCGGACGGAGCCGGACAGCCCACGATGGTACGCGGTGTATACGCTTCCGCGCTTTGAAAAGAGGGTGGCCGGAAGGCTCGCCGAGAAACAAGTGGAACACTATCTGCCTTTGTTCAACGAAGTTCACCAGTGGCAGGACCGCAAGAAACCCGTGGAAGTACCGGTCTTTCCAAGTTATTTGTTTGCGCGGCTCGCGGATAACCCGGCCGATCGGCTGCGCGTTCTGGTAACAAGCGGCGTGGTGCGGATATTGGGGGCGGAGGTTCAGGCGGAACCGGTGCCGGACAGGCAAATCGCTGAGATTCGCCAGATGTTAGCCGGCAGCCAGGGGCGGTGTTATCGGGAGCCGTGGCTAAAGGCCGGTACGCTTGTGCGCGTTCGGCGAGGGCCGCTTAAGGATCTCCAGGGCTTCCTGGTCAGGGTGAAGAACCAAACGCGCCTGATCGTCTCGATCGATCTGCTGGCACAATCGGTGGCGACTGAAGTGGATGTTCGCGACGTAGAGCCGGTTGCGGCGTCTCGCTTCGGGGCGCCAGGCAGCGGCCGAGCGGCCACGCTGAATTAGCTGGAAGAAAGTTCCGCCTAACCACGGAATGCAGCTCTCCGCGGAGGAGTGAATGCCATGTACCCTAATCTGAAGCTCAAATTGTGGTCGACCGGTATGCGACAAAACCGGCTTGCCCGAATTCTCGGCATGGACGAAACAATGCTCAGTAAAGTCATTAACGGCTTTCGCGCGGCTACGCCGGATGTCCGCCACAGGATCGCCGATCTTTTGCAGGAGGACGAGGCTTGGCTGTTTCAGACGGAGATCTCCGAGGTTGAATACAAGTCTTCGGGACGCGGGCGGAGCTGAGGGCGTAAGCGTATGTGTGGCATAGCAGGCGTAATCACGGCAGGCGGCGAAACGGCGTCCCCCGAAGTGTTGAGCGGGATGATCCGCATGATTCGGCATCGCGGACCGGACGAGTCCGGAGTGCACGTAGAACCGGGCGTGGGGCTGGGACACGCCCGCCTGAGCATTATCGACCTAGCCGGAGGCCGCCAGCCCATGCACAATGAGGATTCGTCGTTGTGGATCGCATTCAACGGGGAGATCTTCAACTATCTGGAATTGCGGGAAGATCTGATTAAGAAAGGTCATGTATTCGCCACCAATTCCGATACCGAGGTCATTCTTCACCTATATGAGGAGAAGGGCGCAGATTGTGTTACCTATCTGAATGGCCAGTGGGCCTTTGCCATCTGGGATCGAAATCGCCGGCGTCTTTTTCTGTCCCGCGACCGCCTTGGGGTCCGGCCGCTCTTTTACACGTGGGCGGGCAAGAACCTGGTGTTCGGTTCGGAAATCAAAGCCCTGTTCGTCTATCCGGGGGTCACACGAGACCTGGACCTAAACGGTTTGGACGAGATTTTCACTTACTGGTGCTGCGTCCCACCCCGCACGGCCTTCCGGGGGATACTCGAGTTGCCGCCTGGAAATTCCATGATCGTAGAGGCGGGCAAAGCCACCGTGCGGCCGTATTGGGATCTGGAATACGAAGACGACCGTGGAGCCGTCAATGCGGTGAAGGAGACCGAATACGCGGAACAACTCCTCGACCTCCTCATTGACGCGACCCGCATTCGCCTCCGCGCGGACGTCCCGGTGGGCGCGTATCTCAGCGGGGGATTGGATTCGACTCTTACCACCGCCCTTATCAGGAGATTCACAAACAACCGGTTGCGGAGTTTTTCCGTTTCGTTCGAGGATGCCGAATTCGATGAAAGCCCGTACCAAAGAGAAGCTGTGCGTTTTCTGGATACCGATCATCAGGAAGTCCGGTGTACAGCGGCCCAGATCGGAGCGCTTCTTCCCGAGGTTGTCTGGCATACCGAGAAACCCATTCTGCGGACCGCCCCCGCGCCTCTTTATCTTCTCTCAAAGCTGGTGCGGGACAGCGGTTACAAAGTCGTGATTACCGGTGAAGGATCCGATGAGATCCTGGGCGGCTATGATATCTTCAAAGAAGCCAAGATCCGCCGATTTTGGAGGGCGCAGCCAGACAGCCGAATCCGTCCTTTACTGCTCAGACGGTTGTATCCATACCTGGAAAAAATCCGGGATCAGCCAGACGCTTACCGCAAGGCATTTTTTCACGTTCAGGTGGATCCGGCTTTAGAGGCTTTCTTTTCGCATGTACCCCGATGGCAGCTTACCGCCAAGCTAAAGAGTTTCTTCTCGGACTCCGTACACGCGGAATTGGGCGCGGATACATCTTATGCCGCCATCTCGGCGGCGCTTCCACAGCGATACGCGTCCTGGCGGAGTTTCTGCCAGGCCCAATATCTGGAGACCAAATATCTTCTTCCGGGCTATATCCTCTCATCGCAGGGCGACCGCGTAGCAATGGCGCACGGCGTGGAGGGCAGATTTCCATTTCTCGATTACCGCGTAGTCGAATTCGCTTCGAAGCTTCCGGTCAGCCTGAAGATGAAAGTGTTGGATGAAAAGTATCTGCTCAGGCGCTGCGCCAGGAACCTCGTTCCAACGTCGGTGCAGGCCAGGCACAAGCAGCCTTACCGTGCTCCGGAAGGCTCCAGTCTGCTGCATGCCGCGGCGGGCGGGTACGTGGAAGACCTGTTGTCGCCGGCCCGGATCCGGCGCGATGGGATCTTCGACGCGCAGTCGGTGGAAAAGCTGCTAGCCAAGTTCCGGCGGGGCGCCGCGATCGGCGTTAAGGACAATATGAGCCTGGTAGGCATTGTTTCCACACAACTTCTCTTGCACCAATATATTCATCATTTCGATTGCAAAGGAATCGCTTATGCCGCTTAATGAAGAGCTTCGCCAGTTCGTAACGGACAACTTTCTGTTTGGCAGGAATAGCGCGGGCCTTGCCGACCATGACTCCTTTCTGGACAAAGGCATCATCGACTCGACAGGCGTACTGGAATTAGTCGCTTTTCTCGAGCAGCGTTACGGCATTCACATGCAGGATCACGATTTGCTGCCGGAGAACCTCGACTCGATCGACAACCTTGCGCGGTTCGTCGGCAGCAAGCTCCCGCGGAATTAAGGAGACCGGCCATGCAAGTGGAATCGTTTCTGGAGCAAAGCGCGCATAGTTTGCCGCATAAAACTGCCTTGGTCTGCGGGGCCCGCAGGCTGGCATACCGGGAATTGGACGAGAGCGCGAACCGGCTAGCACACTCGCTGATCGCGGCTGGCGTGCAGCGTGGGGACCGGGTGGCAGTTTATCTGGAGAACTCCATCGAAGCCGTTGCGTCGATCTTTGCGATCTTGAAAGCCGGCGGCGTATTTCTGGTGATAAATCCGACCACCAAGGCCGACAAGCTTTGCTACATACTCAATAACTGTCGCGCGAAGGGGTTGATCACCGATGGCCGCAGGCTTGGCGCCAGCGGCAGAGGCATTCTCGGCGATGTCCTATGCCTGTCGGCCGTTTGGCTGGCCGGCGGAATAGGGGAAGACGTGCCTGCGACTGGCCATCGCCTCGTGGACCTGGACGCCGTTTTGCGCGATACCGGCCTTCCGCCGCAGGCGTTGCCCAAGAGAGCTATCGACATCGACCTTGCGGCGCTGATCTACACTTCAGGGTCCACGGGGCGGCCCAAGGGAGTGATGCTGACCCACTTGAACATCGTGTCCGCGGCTACCTCGATTACCACTTACCTGGAAAACCGGACCGAAGACATCATTCTCAGCGTTCTTCCACTCTCTTTCGACTACGGGTTGTACCAGGTACTGATGGCCTTCAAGATAGGTGGAACGGTGGTGCTGGAACGCTCCTTTACATATCCTTCCAAAGCGCTGGATATTCTGGTGCGGGAGAAGGTAACCGGCTTTCCGATCGTGCCTACCATGGCTGCCGTGCTGCTGCAGATGGATCTTTCGGCCTTCCAATCTCCCTCGCTGCGTTACATTACCAATACAGCCGCCGCCCTGCCGACCGAGCACATTCGCCGGCTACGGGACCTGTTCCCATCGGCAAAGCTCTATTCGATGTACGGACTGACGGAGTGCAAACGCGTCTCTTACCTGCCGCCGGAACAACTCGATGTCCGGCCGGCGTCCATAGGCCGCGGAATGCCCAACGAAGAAGTCTATATCGTAGACGACGAAGGTAACCGGGTGGAGCCGGAGATAGTCGGTGAACTGGTGGTGCGCGGCGCCAACGTGATGAAGGGGTATTGGGAGCTCCCGGAGGAAACTGACAAGGTGCTCAAGCCCGGCCCCTTGCCCGGAGAAAAAGTGCTTCACACCGGAGACTTATTCAAAAGCGACGAGGAGGGTTACTTCTACTTTGTCGGCCGTAAGGACGACATTATCAAAACCAGAGGCGAGAAGGTCAGCCCACGGGAGGTCGAGGACGTGCTGCACTCGATACCGGAAGTGGCCGAGGCCGCCGTCATCGGGGTCCCGGACCCATTGCTCGGACAGGCTATCCGGGCGGTGATCTCGCTGCGCGAGGGAACCCAACTGGGCGAGAAGGACGTATTGAGCTATTGCGCCGCGCGGCTGGAGGACTTTATGGTGCCTAAGTCGGTCGCCTTCGTCAGTTCCCTGCCGAAGACCGGCAGCGGGAAAGTGAGTAAGCGGGAGATGGCGGTAAGCGCTGGAGAAACAATATGAGCGCGGCTGTGGAATTCTCGACAGATGTGCTGCACATCGACGCCGCCGTGGCCGCCGCGAACATAGAAGCAGCGATCCGGGATGCAGTATTTCGACAAATGCGTCGCCGCGGCGCCGTAGTGGCTATTTCGGGTGGCATCGACAGCAGCGTGGTGGCGGCGCTCTGCGTTCGGGCCATGGGTTCGGACCGAGTGCTCGGGATCATGTTGCCGGAAGCGGACTCGTCGCCGGACAGCTTGCGCCTGGCGCAATCGCTGGCCACGTCTCTGGGCATCCGCACAGAGGTGGAAGACATCAGCGGCGTTTTGGCTGAAGCGGGTTGTTACCGGCGGCGCGACGAGGCCATTCGCCAGGTTATTCCGGAATACGGCGACGGGTACAAGTGCAAGATCGTACTTCCGGATCTGTTGCAGAACAACGCCTACGCCGTCTTTTCCGTGGTAGTGCAGTCGCCCGGCGGCCATCGCACGAAGGCCAGGCTGTCGCTCGAAGCGTACTTGGGAGTGGTTGCTGCGACGAATTTCAAACAACGCACGCGTAAGATGATGGAGTACTATTATGCGGATCGCTTCAACTATGCCGTAACCGGTACTCCCAATCGCCTGGAATACGATCAGGGATTTTTCGTCAAGAATGGCGATGGCGCGGCGGATCTGAAGCCCATAGCGCACCTATACAAATCGCAAGTGTACGAATTAGCGAAGTACCTTGGGATCCCGCAAGAAATCCGGAAACGGCCGCCCACGACAGACACCTATCCGCTGGACCAATCCCAGGAGGAGTTCTATTTTCCGCTGCCGTTCCAAAAGATGGATCTTTGCCTCTATGCGAAGAACCATCTGATACCGCCGGAGGAGGTCGCTCCCGCCGTTGGCCTGACGGCCGGCGAGGTCGATCGAGTTTATCGTTTGATCGATTCCACTCGAAACGCCACACAGTATCTGCACCTGGCGCCGATATTGTGCGAAAAGGTGCCCGAGGCGGGATCCTAGCTCTTTCTGCAGAACTCCAACGAAATGCTTGTGTAAGACCTTTAAAGAATAGACACGGGGAAAAGGAAAAGCCCATGAAAAAGATGCCGCGTCGAATGGTTCGCGTAGCCACCCTCGTAATTTTGGGCGCGTCCGCGATAATGAAGGCCCAGCAAATAGCGCCAGCCGGGGAATCGCCTGCCGGATCGACAGCCACCGCTGACCGGCCACGCGTGAATCCGCTGCGGGTTGCGACTAAACAGTGGTTTCCAGGCATCAGTGCGAACATTACCTTCCCGGTCGGCGGCGCGCCTGTGGCCGGCGCGGTAGACAATACCGGCCATGTGTGGATTTCAAACGGCGGCAGTTCCTCTGTTACTAAAATGCTTCCGGATGGCTCGATCGTCGCCACCTACCCGGTCGCCGCGAATACGGATCTCGCAGGCTCGCCGCAGCATTCTACTGTTTGGTACCTCGCGCAGCATAGCGGCAACCACATATGGCGCGCCAATGCACCTGCGGGAACGCCAGTCCCGGCAGGCATCGCTTTCGCCGGCGATAGCATGTGGATAGCCGATTATGGACGTGGTGTCGCAGTTCAAATGTCAATGTCCGGTACAGTGCTGCAATCGGTACCGGTCGGCCTCAATCCGTTTGCCATAGCTTTCAACGGCTCCCAGGTCTGGGTTGCCAACGAGAACAGTAATACCGTCACCGTAATTAACGCGTCGACCGGAGCTGTCGCCGCGACCTATGCCACCGGCGTCGCTCCCGTGGGAATCGAATGCGACGGTGTACATATGTGGATCGCCAACTCCGACAGCAACACCGTGGTCGAAATGAATTCCGACGGCAGCACGGTTGCCACCTTCAGCGTCGCCGATCCGACATCCGGCCTCGCTTGGGACGGCGCCCGTATGTGGGCGTCCAGTTTTGGCGGCTCTGTGGTCGGCCTCGGTCCCACAGACGCCACAACTCTCGGGCCAATCGCGGTCGGAGCCGGCGCGCAAGGCATTGCCTACAATGGCCTAGAGTGGGTGTACGTGGCCGGCTTGCAGGCAAATAATGTAACCGTCGTGCGCGTCACAGACGGCAGGGTCATGGCGATACTTCCCGTCGGCAGCGAGCCGGTCGGGGTGATCTTCACCGGAATCAACATGCTCGTCACCAACAGCCTCGGTAACTGCGTAAGCTTACTGTAGCTAAGGTAGAGTTCCATCTTGGATTTAGATCCGGTAGTACTAGAATTACTCTTCATCGTGTTTTTTGATCGTCTCGGCAATCGCGGGCCGTAACCCATTTGACCAGAGTGCCGTCAAGTTCAATTACTCTCTTGAATACCAACCCCCAGTGTGAGAATCCGGAAATCGAGGTCCTCGGACCGGCTTCGTTGCAAACCTCTGGGGTAAGATCCGACGGCTCCCAGGGGATCGGGCTGGAAGGCTCGACGCCGACAGCCCGGTGGATACGCAGCGGCGCTCGGCAATTCTATCAGGCTGCGCGCAGAGGCAAGACTTGCCTTCGCGACTTCTGGGAGTGGGGGCGATGCAAGCGGGTGACGCTTCCAAGTCTGGAACAGCTAGTCGAATGCTTGCCTCCCCTATCTCGTGCGGCCGACAAACCGAATGACGCTGAAGCGCCGATTTTCCTTCTCTCCACGGGGTGGAGAACAGGTTCAACGCTGCTCCAACGCGCCCTGGTCACCGATCCTCACTTGCTTCTCTGGGGAGAGCCGCTGGGTGACATGGCGTTGGTGTCGCGGGTTGCCGAAATGTTATGCAGCACAGCCAAATTTGCCTGGCTCGAAAAATTCCGTATCCGCGACGATTTCCCCCCAGCGTCGATGGCTACGTCCTGGATCGCTACCCTTTATCCTCCGGGTGACGATTTCCGGTCGGCGTTGAGAAGTCTTTTCGATCGATGGCTGGCCGAACCGGCTCGCCAACGCGGATTTGCCCGGTGGGGTTTCAAGGAGGTTCGCCTGGGTGCAACTGAAGCCAGCCTGCTATCTTGGTTGTACCCCCAAGCCAAGTTTCTAATCTTGTCGCGCCATCCGTACGACTGCTATCGATCATTGTCGGATTCGGGTTGGAAGCATGTCTTCTATAGGTTTCCCGATATACCTATCAACTCGGCTGCTGCATTTGCCAGACATTGGAACAGGCTGGCGGAAAGTTGGTCTCAGCTTCCCGCCGGATTCCCTTTCTTACACATTAAATATGAAGATCTGGTGGGTGGCAGATTTGACTTTGGCCAACTTCAGTCGTGGTTGGACGTTGACATTAGACCGGACGTAGCACTATCCGCCTCCATCGGCCATACCGCTGTACGCGGCCGTCTGGACTGGCATGAACGGTTGATCATAGGGCGTGAAGCCGCTCGCGGGATGCAAATCCTCGGTTATTCCAGATAATAGGGTCGAACGCCTTGCCGATGCGCTCGCCGTGCGGGCGTCCGGGACTACCTCATGACATCGAACACCGTATTGATACGGATCGGAGAACGGGGCCAAGCCTCGCGCCCGGCGCGGGTTCTGTTCTTGGAGAGCGGAACGGGTCCCGGCGGGTCCGTCAACTTCCTGCGCGATTTCGTGGTTCACATGGACCGCGGCAGGCTATCCCCGATCATTGGCCTTTACTCTCCAAATCCCAGCCGTTCTTTGGATGAGCTGAAGCGACTGCACATTCCAGTCGTCTTTTTTGGCGCCGGACAGCCTTCTGCGGAACGGGCAGATGGATACGTCTCCCGTCTGTTTGACACGCGTTTGAAACGTATCCGCCCGCTGCGAACCATGGCGAGGATCGCTTCACGAGCACTCACCATCCAACTGCCGTTAGCCTGGAAGATATGCCGCTTCATCGGGAAAGAGGCAGTCGACGTGGTGGTATTGAATCAAGACGTCCATTTCCACGTACCGGGCGTCGTGGCGGCTAAGTGGGGGGGAGTTCCCTGCATCTGCCGCAAAGCGGGCGGAATAGGAGAATCACGCCGGCTAAAACGGTTTCTGAACCGCTGGGTCGATGTATTCGTGAGCGTTTCGAAGGCTACCGAAGCCGACCAGCGTGCTACTCCCGGAACAAGACGGCTAGTCAACATCCACGAGGGCGTCGACCTTACGAGGTTCGATTCATTGCCGGCGAAGCACGCTATGCGAAAACGGTTGGGGCTGCCCGACGGAAAGAAGATCGTAGCGTCCATTTCCAGGGTTGAAAAGGGCAAGGGTCAGATTGAATTCATTAAGATGGCTGCCCTGATTCTGCAGCGCTATAGCGCGGCGGCCTTTATGATCGTGGGGGGGCGCGAGCCGGAAGATCTGCCTCTGATGAACGAATTGAAGGACCTGGTACGTGCGCTGAAGGTCGAAAACGACTTCACCTTCGCCGGATGGCGCGATGACATTCCCTCGGTTATGAAGGCAGTCGATATCTTCGTACATTGCCCCACTACCTTCATCGAAGGTATGGGAATGACGTGCCTTGAGGCAATGGCGGCGAGTGTACCGGTGGTCGTATCGGAGAACGGCGGCTTGGCGGATGCGGTTCTGGACGGGGTGACTGGTTTCGTGGTACCGCCGGGCGATATAGAGCGAATGGCTGGCGCGGTCGTGGATCTTCTCGCGAGCGAAAGCCTGGCCCTGGAGTTCGGCCGGCAGGCCAGAATTCGGGTTGAGCGGGTGTTTGACATGGCCAGCAACGGCCGCGCGCTGCAGGAGGTCCTGCTCGAATACGTGCCCCCCCCAAAGAGGGCTTTGGGCGAGGATGTTCGCGGGCGAGACTCATGAAAACCTCCGAGATCACCGGCACTGTTGCGCGTAACTCGTTCTGGTACGGGTTGGATGTCGGACTGACATTTGCGATGTCGTTCTGGACATCCATCGCCATCGCTCGCATGATTGGACCCGAACGGCTTGGCTACTTCAGCTATGTCTCTTGGTTGACTAACATCACCAGCGTTGTGGGTTGCGCCGGAATCCCCTTCACGGCACGAAAGTACATGGCTGAGTTTTTGGGCCGCGGCGAAGCCGGCATCGCAGGTGCTATCTTTTTCGCCACGCTCAAGATACAGATCTTGGTTGCCTGCTGTTGCTCAGCCGTCGGCCTGTTGCTGGTCCTTACCCTGTCGAACCCCGTTTACACGACGATTTCGGCCCTCCTGGTCCTCAGCATGGTGCCCCGCATGATCGTTTACCTTCCGTCCGAGGCGAATGCCGCGGCGGAGAACATGGCCGGAAATACCCCTGCTTCGCTCGTAAGCGGATTGCTCCAGGTGATCTGTGTCATCTTGAGCCTGCATTATCGCTGGGGCCTGCTGGGGATCTCTGCTGGGTACCTGGTCGCGTATTCGGTTGAACTGGTGCTCAAGCTACGGAACGTTCTCACTTGGATCGACCGGCGGCCGCACGCTCCTCTGCCACGGGAGCTAAAGAAGAGAATGCTCTCTTTTTCCGGCCAGGGAGCCGGTCTTTTACTGGTAAATCTAATCGTGTGGGACCGCTCCGACATCATCTTCCTGAAAGCCTTTAATAGCGATCCGCGGCAGATTACCTTTTTTTCGCTTGCCTTTAACTTGACGGAGAAGCTGATGATGATGCCCAACGTGATGGCCGCCGGGATCGGTATCAGCTTGATGACGCAATACGGACGAGATCGGGAACGCCTCAACCGGTTCGTTCCAGCCGCCGCTGAGTACATGCTCTTGTGCGGTCTGCCCTTAATGTTGGGAGCCGCGGCCGTCGCCCCAGCCGCGATTCGCCTGGTCTACGGCCCGGCCTACTTGCCAGCTATCCCGGTATTTATCATTGCAGCCCTGTTTGCGATACCCAAGGTCCTGCTGTCTCCAGCACAACGGCTTCTTCAGGCCGGCGAACGTCAAGCTCAGATCGTCTGGGTAACCTGCATATTTGCCGGCGTAAATGTCCTGTTGGACTATTTGCTTGTCGGACGAGCGGGAGCCGTGGGCGCCGCCATCGCCAATGGATCGGCCCAACTCCTCACCGCGGCGGGCCTTTGGATTCTCTGCGGCCGGTTCTTCAACCTCCAATGGAGGCGGCCGTTCCTCGTCAAAGTCATCGCCTCGGCGAGTCTGATGGCGGTTACCGCGGCGAGCATTGCCTGGGCGCTCCGGACCTGGTACGGCCTGCTCCTGGCAGTCGTCGCCGGTGCGTGCGTGTTTTTGGCGCTACTCCGTTGGACGCGAACTCTGGCTCAAGAAGACTTCCAGCGCTTGCTCCAATTGCAGAGGATCCTCCCCAGCGCGGTCTCCCCGTGGTTCGTCCGGGGAATGGCTGTTTTGGCGCCATCCGCCATTCCGGAACCGGAACCGGTCGCCATCCTTGACTGAAACACTCACTTAAAGAGCCTGCGAAGCCAGAGATTCCACATGCGGATCAGTGCCGTGATTCCAACGTACGGTTGTTCCCGTTTGCTGAGCCGCGCCATAGATAGTGTGCTGGCCCAGACAACTCCGGTGGATGAACTGCTGGTCATTGACGACGGCTCTACGGACGACACGTCCACTGTGGCCGCCAGGTATGGCGATCGTCTCCGCTATATCTACCAGGCGAATCGGGGCGCGGCGGCCGCTCGAAATCGGGGAGTGTTGGAGGCGCGAAACGAGTGGATCGCCTTCCTCGATCATGATGACGAGTGGCTACCGTCAAAAATGGCAAAACAGGTGGCGGCGCTTCAATCGACCCCCGGGGCCATCGCCTGTTACTGCTGGTTCTGGTGGAATGTGAGCGGCGAGGTACGGGAGCTAGGGCGCCTTCCGAGACCCACGGAGTTCTGGCCGAACATTCGCCTGCGCACCCCGGTCTTGCCGTCTTTGCTGGTAGTCAAGAAATCCGCCCTACCGGAGATAGGCGGATTCCGGGAGCGGCTGCGCACCAGTTGTGAAGATTGGGATTTGACGATCCGGCTGGCGGCCGCATTCCCCTCCGGCTTTGTTTTGGTTGAAGAGCCATTGGCCATGTATTACAGCGATGCTGGCAACACGTCGAACCGTCACGAAATGATGCTGGAGCAGAGTCTATCTATCGTCGAAGAGTCGCTCCTCATGAAGCTCACTGGTATCGAACGAAAGCTCTGGCGGAGGCGAATTCGGAGTGTATTGTTCTACCAGGCTGCCGTCGGATCCCGCAGGGCTGGCGTTTCGGGATTGCCGCACCTGCTCCGATCTCTCCTGGAGTGGCCATTGCCGACCGTCGAACCACGCCGTTTTCTAACACTAGCCGTAGAACTCATGCAGGCGATGTCCCTCGGTTCGAATCGGCGGGTGAATATGCCGCGCGGCGGCAGACATGTCTGAATTCCGAGGATTCCTCCGTGCCTAACTATAGGGTCGTTGCCGCCGACATCGAAACGGACCGGGACCTGATCCTTGAAATCTGGAGACGGAATCTTAACGATGTCTACCGGCTTGAAGAGAAATTCGATTGGCATTTTCGCAACAACCCGCGCGGCAACGGACATTGCTGGATACTGGAAGCGGATGGCCGGCCCGTTGGCACGACGTCGCTGGGCCTGCGCGCAATCAAGCTGGGCAGCGAGGTCGTGGTAGCCGGCATTGCGTGCGATCTTGCGGTGGAGAAGGAACACCGGTTTTTGCTGCCCGCGCTAACTCTCCAAAAACAATTGCTTATCTCGTTGCCCGGCTTTGTCAAGGTTGCGTATGGGCTGCCGAATCCCGGAGGGGCAGCGGTCATGAAACGGGCCGGATATCGCGAGGTTTTCCCCGTGCATCGATATGCCAAGGCTTTGCGGGTATCGCCGTACTTGCGGCGCAACCGCCGTCTGGCTTGGAGCGGTCCGATTCTCGGAAGCATAGCGGACTTCGCCTACGCCGCGTTCCTCAAGCTAGGGGAACGTTCAAAACGGTCGTACACCGCAGCCGTTTTTGCCGACTTCGACGGACGCTTTGACGAGCTATGGACGCGCCTGAAATCGCAGCACGCTTGTTTGACTGTACGCGACAGCGGGTTTTTGCGATGGCGGTACCGTAACTGCCCGCTGCACCGGTATGCGGCGCTAGGTCTCCTCTCAGCGGATCAGTCGCGGTTGCTGGGTTATGCAATCTACTATGCGGAAGGTGGCTGTGCGGTGTGCGCCGACATATTTTCGGAAAACGACGACCGCGACATCGATTGCCTGCTTTCCGCCTGGATTTGCCACGCGCGCCAGTCGGGGCTGACTGTCATGTCCGCTGCCTGCTCCTTACCGGATGCGATACGAAGAGGACTGCGCCGATTCGGTTTTACCCGGCGGACGGTACCCGTTCAGCCCAGACTCGCGTCATCGCAGAAACAGGAAGCCAGCCGGTCGCTTCTGGCGCATCACCGGCAATCCATCCGTGACGGCGAGATGGCCAATTGGTATTTCACATATGGCGATCAGCCGTACTGATCGGGAGAATCTTATACACAGGCTGGTTTCGTGGCGTTTCTGCTGACACTTCTCTATATCGCGCTAACAGTGCTCTCGCCGGCGGAACTGTTTCCCGAACTGGGGCCGTATCGGATCATGTTGTGGCTGGGCTTGGTGGCTATCCTCGGGTCGGCTGGCGGTTTCTTTGGCGCGCCATGGTTGAAACAGCCGCAATTTCATCTCATGCTGGGAATCGTCGCTGCCATCTGTCTCTCGCGGCTTCTCAACGGATGGTTTGGGGGAGTGGGATCGGCCCTAACCAGGTTCTTGCCGGCGGCCATCGTATTTTTTTTGGTCTTGTGGAATGTAACCTCCGTGGCGCGTTTGCGGTGGCTTGGAGCAACGCTAATCCTGATTGCTATCTACTACATTGTTCAAGGCGCCGTGGCGTACCACGGCGGCGACGAGACGAGTCCCTTTGTCTATGTGCAACGCGTCCCGGTTGGCGGCAACGAGGCCGTTCTGATTTCCTATCTTCGCATCCGGGCGCTGGGCTTCCTCAACGATCCGAACGATTTCGCGCAATTCCTTCTGATGCTTCTGCCGTTCGCCTTCACCGTTTGGAAGAAGGGAAAAGCCGTACGTAATTTCTGCCTTTGCTTGGCGCCCGCGGCCGCCTTGCTCTATGGCATCTACATGACGAATTCCCGCGGCGCCCTGCTCGCGCTGGCGGTGCTCGTTATATTTCTGCTGAAGGAACGGCTAGGCACGCGGCGCGGGGCGTTGTTCGCGCCTGTCGCCGTGGTTTTGATCTTGGCCCTCAATCAAAGCGGCCGCGCCATATCCGTGCACGAAGATTCGGCTTTGGGGCGCATCAACGCTTGGTCCGACGGTCTGGGAATGTTTCAGAGCTCTCCGCTTTGGGGCATCGGCTACGGGTTGTTTACGGACCATCACGAACTTACGGCCCACAATTCGTTCGTCCTGTGCCTGTCTGAACTCGGTCTGATGGGTTCTTTCGTCTGGCTGGGACTGCTGGTGGCCTGCGTCCTGTACTTGCAGGATAGCGCCCGGAGGTGCGCGGCCGCGGGGGATCGCGAGACTGGGCGCTGGGCGCTGGCACTGCGATTGTCGCTCTATACCACGTTGACGACGTGCTGGTTCCTCTCGCGCACGTACTCACTGCCGCTGTACCTGCTGCTGGGAATGACGGCAGCGCTGTCGGTGCAGACGGCCCACCTTGCGCCGGCCGGTCCTCAAGCGGCGCGTTGGCCATGGGTGACAGCCATGCTTTTGCCGGCTTTGATAGCGATGGTCTATGTAACGGTGCGCATGCGCGCGTAACAAGACGGCGGACGGGCTTGTAACACACTATGAAAATCGTACAACTCTTACCCAGCCTGGACATCGGCGGCGTCGAGCGGTTGGCTGTCGACTTGGCCTGCCGCCAGAAGTGCGAAGGTCACCAGCCGGCGATCTTCTGCACCTCCCATCCCGGCCAGCTCGCGCCGGAGGCGGAGGCGGCGGGCATACCAGTGCGCGCATTCGGCAAGCGCCCAGGTCCTTCCCTCCGCCTGGTCGCCGAACTTGCCCGCGGACTCCGGGAGCAGCGGCCCGACGTACTGCACGCGCATAATGCCCTGGTTCTGCATTATGGGATCGTCGCCGCGCGTCTGGCAGGCGTTCCCGTGGTCGTGAACACGCGCCATGGCGGGAATATGAATTGGGACCCCCATTGCGAGCGGATCTGGCGGCGCGCGGTGCCTTGGGCCGATGCTGTGGTTTTTATTTCCGAAGGCGTGCGGCAGTATTACGCCATAAGAGACAAGCTGTCTTCGCGCAATACACGGGTCATTTACAACGGAATCGATTTGCACAAGTTTGCGGTCCGGCCACCCCGCTCTGCCGGCGATCCATTCCGCTTCGGCGCTGTTGGAAGGCTGGTGCCCGCCAAAGACCATGTCAGTTTGGTCAAGGCGTTTGCTCTGCTTGCGGACGGGATGCCGAATTCTGAGTTGCACCTTCTAGGCGATGGGCCGTGCAGGAGCGTCATCGCGGAGACTGCGGCATCCCTTGGGCTCCAGGACCGCGTACGGCTGCATGGCGCGAGCCGGGACGTCGCCGGATTTCTCTCCACACTCGATCTGTTCGTGCTCTCATCGATCGACGAAGGTCTGCCAATCTCTTTGATGGAAGCGCTGGCAGCTGGGCTTCCGGTAGTTTCGACGCTGCTGCCGGGCCTGCCTGAACTCGCCCCCGAGAATGTTGTAGCCGGCTATTGCCCCCCCGGCCAGCCCGAATTGCTTGCTGGTTTGATGCTTCAGGCCGCCGTCCGCCCGGATCTGGCGGCGGTTGGCGAGAGGGCTCGGCAATGGGCCCGCCGGTTCGGAATCGACGAGACCTGGCGTCGCTACCAATGTCTTTTTGAAGAAGCGCTGCTACCCAAGCGACGCGATCGCGTTCGCGCTGCCTAATGCATCCCATGCGCGCGATTACAGACGCGATTACAGAAGTGCAGGAATCCGCATGACTCTCCCCCGAAACTGCCAGGTCTGGCTGCCTGGGTACATCGCACAACGGCGGCGCGCCCGGCGGCGTCCACCGCCGCAGCGGGTCTGGCTTACTTTCGCGGATCATTTCGAGCCGCTCTGGAACCGGGCCGACGAAGCCGCCGGCGCTGAGCGCGTGGCACGTTGGGCGCGCGAATGGCCGCGCATCGCAGCGAAATTCCACGATTCCACCGGACGGCCCCCATGCTACACCTGCTTTTATCCGCAGGAAGAGTACCGGCCACGCTTGATGGACCCTCTCGCTCGCCTGGCGCAAGATCGCATTGCGGACGTCGAAGTGCACCTGCATCACGATGGAGAGGGCCAGCGAAACTTCATAGACCGCATGACGACGTTTATCGATACGCTTCAGCACCGCCACGGCTTACTGCGAAGGCGGAACGGGAAACCGGCATTCGGATTCATCCACGGCAATTGGGCACTCGACAACTCCCGCCCCGATGGCCGGATGTGTGGTCTGAATAATGAAATCGCCCTTCTGCGAGATCTCGGTTGCTACGCGGATTTCACCATGCCTTCGGCTCCTTCGCCAACGCAAGCGGGTCTGGTCAACACGATCTATTGGGCGGTCGACGATCCGGACAAACCCAAATCCTATGACCGCGGCATCCCGTTCAATCCGGGCAGCGCCGCGACCGGCGATCTGTTGATGATCCCGGGACCGCTTGGCATACGTTGGACGGAACGTCTCCTGCCACGCCTGGAGAACGGCGAGATCGCCTGTTACGATCCGCCCACGGCGTATCGCGTCCGCCGCTGGATAGACCTGGCCCCAAGAATTGGGGCTGACAGTTTCGTGAAGTTGCACGCTCACGGATTGCAGGAACGGCACTCCGCTTTCCTGTTGCAGGGAGGACTCGAACTGCTTTTTGCCCTGATGACTCAGGAATGCGGCCGCGCCGGGTGTGAACTGCGTTTCGCCTCGGCATGGGAAATGCGCCAGGCAGTCGACGCGGCCGGACACGGCAGCGGCATTTTGGGACCGGTCTCAGCGTCCCCAAACAAATGATTCAAGAACCGCTAACTCGACCGGAAGAGATTTCAGATGCGGCCGGCGGCCATGCCTTGCCGGATGGCCTCTGTATCGTCTATTTCGGCAACGACTGGTTCGCGGAAAACCGCACCAGCAGTCACCACATCGCGCGCTGGTTAGGCGAACGCTTCCCCGTGCTCTACATCGAAACGCCGGGCATGCGGGCGCCCACTGCTTCCAGGCGCGATTTCCGGAAACTCCTGCAAAAACTCACCCGCGCCCTCCGTCCGCCGCAAGAGGTGTCCAGTCGGATGTGGGTCATGACCATGCCGCAGATCCCATACCGGCGATGGCCCTTCATCCGGCAGTTGAACAGGCTATACGGCCGTCATATTGTCCGCCGCGCCATGCGGCAGCTCGGCTTCCGCGAAGTGGTTTCCTGGTTTGTCGTACCCCATCCTGGCGCGCTGGCCGGCCAACTCGGAGAGCGGTTCGTGGTTTATTACTGCATCGACGATTACTCCGGGCTGCCGGACGTGGACCGCGTGGAGATCGGTCGTCTGGACGCCGCTCTCACGCGCGCCGCCGATCGGGTCTTCGCGGCTTCCACAACGTTGCTCGAGAGTAAGCGGAGGGTCCATCCGGCCACGGTATTTGCGCCCCACGGCGTGGATTTCGATCATTTCCAAAAGGCCGCTGCGTCCTCTACGCAGGTCCCCACGGAAGCGCGAAGCTTGCGGCGTCCCGTAATTGGCTTTTTTGGATCGATCGGAGGTTGGGTGGATGTCGACCTGCTCCTCGATCTAGCCAGATCCAAACCGGAATGGACGCTGCTGCTGATTGGCCTGGTGAGCGCCGACGTCCGGGAACTGCGTGGCTGTCCCAATGTTGTCTTCGCGGGCGCCCAACCGTACGAGAGGCTGCCGGAATGGGCTAAGTCGTTCGATGTAGCCATCCTGCCATATCGTCTGAATCGGGGATCCATCAATGCGAATCCCCTCAAGCTGCGCGAATATCTGGCGACGGGGAAGCCTGTAGTGGCTGTGTCCACACCGGAGGTCGACCGTTTCGCCCACTGCGTTCGCATTGCACACACGCGCGGCGAATTTCTGCAAAAGATCGAGGAGGCCCTTACGTGCGACTCCGAAGCCCAAAGGCAAGCCCGCATCGGTGAGGTGATGGGCTGCACCTGGGAGGCCCGCGCGGCGGAAGTCCTGAAAGTCGTCGCGGCTGGGATGGCAAGAAAGGTACGTTAGCCAGTAACAGGATTCGTCATGTATCGCGTTGCCGTCGTCAGTTCCTACTTCCCAACCCGTGAGCAGCCCTATCGCGGTCACTCCGCGTATCGGACCTTGCGGCAATTACAAAAGTGGGCCGATATTGAGGTCTACGCACCCTTCGCCGTTTACCCGCGATGGCTCACCCCCAGAAGCTTTCCCTACTATCGCCCGGATATCGACTATTGTCCGCCGGACATGGCTGCTCACTACTTCGAATATCCGGCGGTTCCCGGACTCAGCCGGTTTCTTAACGGATTTGTCTGCAGCCGCTACTTGCTTCCTTATCTCGAACACGCGAAACCCGACGTGATCCTGAATTACTGTTTGTACCCGGACGGCTACGCGGCAGTCGCGGCGGGCAAGGCCCTTGGCGTCCCGGTAATCCTCGGCGCCATCGGCTCGGATCTCTGCCGGATACCCGATCGCGCCACACTGCGATTGACCCAAACGGCTGTGCGTAGGGCCGCGGCGGTGATCACCGTAAGCGAGGAACTCCGGCAACGGGCAATCGGCCTCGGCGCAGCTCCAGAACGAGTAAAGACCGTGCTCAACGGTTGCGACTCCTCCATCTTCCGGCTGGGCGACCGCGCCGCGGCGCGCACCGGGCTGGGGATCGGATCGGACGTGGAGCTGATCTTGTACGTCGGGCGCCTGGACGTGAACAAGGGACTCCGGGAGATGCTGGCCGCAGCGTCCCGCCTCGCCATCGGCCGTCCTCGTTTGCAACTGGCGTTTGTCGGAGAAGGACTCTTCCGCAAGGAGTTGGAGGACCGGGCACGCGCAGCCGGACTGGGCGGCCGGGTGCATTTGCGGGGCGCTTGCGATTCTGCTGGCGTAGCTCGTTGGCTGAACGCAGCCGATGTCTTTTGCCTGCCGAGCTACTCCGAAGGTTGCCCTAACGTACTGGTTGAGGCACTCGCCTGCGGCCGGCCTGTAGTGGCCACCGCGGTGGGGGGCATCCCCGAGTTGGTGACCGCGAATTGCGGCATCCTGGTGCCTCCGCGGGACGCGCAGCAACTCGCCGCCGCCTTGGACGCGGCTCTTCTGCGGCACTGGAATGAGCCCGCGATTGCCCGGCAGTTTTGCAGGGGATGGGACCAGGTGGCCGCGGAGACCGATGTCATCTGCCGCACCGCCCTGGCCGCCGGTAAACCGGCTCTTGAATCCGTCTAGCACCACCGGACTTGCGCTTTTTATGGAAAAATTCCCAAACAATCCGATTAAACCGATTCGCGTAGGTCTGGCCGGGGCAGGCTACGTCAGTGCGTATCACGTGCGGGCCCTCAGGAGCCTAAACTACGTTCAAATCGTGGGGGTCGCCGACCCGGATAGCGAGCGTGCGCGTCAACTGGCGGCGCAATTTGGCATCCCCGGCGTATACGCCAGCCTTGCGGAGATGGCATCCGCCAGGCCCGACGTCGTGCATATCCTTACGCCTCCCTCCTCTCACTGTCAGTTGACGCTGGCGGCGTTGCAAATGGGCTGTCACGTCTTCGTCGAGAAACCCATGGCGGAGACGACTGACGAATGCGATCGGATGATCGCCGCCGCCCAGGTGGCCGGACGCATCCTTTCTGTGAATCATTCCGCCAGGATGGACCCGATTGTCCTGAAGGCCTTGGATTTGGTGCGTAGCGGCGCTTGCGGAGAAGTACTGGGAGTGGATTTCTTCCGCGGGTCGGATTACCCGCCGTATGCGGGCGGCCCGGTCCCGGCGCCGTACCGTTTCGGCGCGTATCCATTTCAAGATCTGGGAGTTCATGGACTCTACCTGCTGGAGGCCTTCCTCGGCAGAATCCTTGACCTGGACGTACGCTACTCGTCCAGCGGCTGCGATCCCAGTCTGCTGTTCGACGAGTGGCGGGCTTTAGCCGTATGTGAAAAGGGCGCCGGGCAGATGTATCTCTCCTGGAGCGCCCGGCCCATGCGGAACGAACTAATCATTCAAGGCACGCGTGGCGTAATACATGTGGATTGTTTCCTGCAGACGTGCGTGGTGCGCAAGAAACTGCCCGCCCCAAGGTTCATAGGACAGGTAGCCGGCGCCCTTGCGGGGGCTGCTTCGACCCTGTTCAAAGTGCCCTGGAACGTCCTGCTGTTTGCCATGGGCAAGCTCCTGCCCTCGCCTGGAATCCACGCCTCTATCCGGGCTTTCTACGCGTCTCTTTCCGGAGGGGCGCCGCCCCCGGTGAGCGCGGATGAAGGCCGCCGCATGGTGGCCTGGATGCAGCAGGTTTCTCGCGAAGCCAACGCCGAAAAAGAGCGTAGGTTGGGGGCCGGAGCACCGCTCTCGCACGCCCGGATACTGGTGACCGGGGCAACTGGATTTCTAGGCCGGGCTCTCCTGCAACGTCTGAGGCAGCGTGCAGAACCCGTTCGGGTGCTCGTGCGGCGGCCGTCGGAGTGGTTGGCGCAGGATCCCTTGATTCATCAGGTCTGCGGCGATTTGGGCGACCCCGAAGCCGTCGATCGGGCCGTTTGCGGAGTCGATGTCGTGTACCACGTGGGCGCCGCCATGCGCGGCGGCAAAGCCGATTTCGAGCGTGGCACCGTTTGGGGCACGCGCAATATCGTGGCCGCCTGCCAGCGGCACGGCGTCAAGAGAATGGTGTACGTCAGCTCGCTTACGGTTTTGGATCACGCGGGTCACCGCTTCGGAGATCCCGTCACCGAATCTTCGGCGCTGGAGCCGCGCGCCGAGGCGCGGGGTTTCTACACGCAATCCAAGCTGGAGGCCGAGAAGATCGTCCTCGATGCGGTGCACAACCAGGATCTCCCAGCCGTGATCCTGCGCCCGGGGCAGATCTTCGGCGCGGGCGTCGAGAAGGTTCCGCCTTCCGGAACGATTGCTATCGCCGGACGCTGGGTAGTTATCGGCAGCGGAAAACTTCCGTTGCCTCTCGTTTATGTGGAGGATGTTGTGGATGCCCTGTTGCTGGCCGGGGAGGGGAACGATCTCCCCGGATCGATTTTCCATTTGGTCGACCCTGCCGTAGTGACCCAGAACGAATATCTGGAGTTGTGCCGGAAGGCTCCGGGCAATGCGCTCCGCATCTGGCGCCTCCCGCGGTGGGTTCTCTTGGGTGCGTCCGTGGGCCTCGAGGCGCTTTGTGGTTTGCTGCACCGCAACGCGCCGGTTTCCCGATATCGGCTGCGCTCGGCGCGGCCACTGGGTCCGTGCGATTGTTCGGCGGCCAGAGAGGTGCTAGGCTGGACGCCACGAGTTGGAGCCCGGCACGGACTTGAGGCGGTTTTTGAGCCTGACCGGGTAGACAAACGCGGAGCGTCGAGTCCAGAGCGCACGGCGCCGGTGGCCTTGATCGGCAAGAACTGAATGCCAAGAGATAATCGAAGGGTTCCAGCTGCCAGATGCCCGCTTATCAATCCAGCGGCGCCACCCCGGTGGAGTTCCCTCGCGATATGTTGCCCCTGCTGCGGTGCAGCCGCGATGCGGGTCCGCTAATGGTCGAGGAAATATGCGGCGGCTCGCTGGAGCCGCTCGATAATTGTACGGTTCTGGAAATCGGCTGCGGCGACGGCACAGCCTGGCCCGGTTACTGGCATCCGGCCTTGCCCAATGCTGCATTAATTGTGGGGCGGACCCCCCGGTCCGCGCGGGTCCCCCTGGACCCGCTCTTCGCTTGTGGAATCAGCCACTTGACGGTCGCGACAGGTCAACGAGGGCGTCGGCAGGACACCGGGGGCCGCCCCACAATTAATGCAGGTGTTCGGTAGCGAGAAAAGTAAGTGGCATTGCCGGCCTTGCCCCCACAACCCGTGTGGGATAGTGAGCGAGTCTGACAGCCGTCACTCCGCACGCCACTTCACTCGCCACCGCGCACGCCAAGGATCCAGCGATTCGCCTTAAGAAACTCGATAGTGCGAACCACGGCTTCGTGAATAGTGAAACGCGGGGACCAACCCAGCGCGCGAATCCGGGTACAGTCCAGAAATATAAACGGGCTGTCGCCGACCCATCCCCGCTCTCCACCGCTATGGACCACCTCGGGATCGAGATCCAGGCGCCGGCAGATCCACCCCACGGAATCGTCGACTTCGCAGTATTCGTCCGTGCCTAAATTGAAGATGTTCAGCTTATCCGCGGCACTCCCGATCGCCACTAACATCGCGTCGATGCAGTCCTGCACGTAGAGATACGATTTGCGCTGCTTGCCATTGCCCAGTACGTGCAGCGAATCGGGATGGTCCAGCAGTTGCCGATAGAAGTCGAGCACATGACCGTGCGAATACCGCTCGCCCAAAATGGAAACAAAGCGAAAGATGTACGCCTGCAGGTCGAAAGCCTCGCAGTAGGCCTGGATCAGGGCTTCCGCACCGAGTTTGGAAGCAGCGTAGAAAGAAGTTTGAGTAGGAAACGGGCAGGTCTCGGGCGTGGGAAAGACGTCAGGCTCGCCGTAAACCGAGCCGGTCGACGAAAAAGCCATCCGGCGCACGCTGTTTTCATGCATCGCTTCCAGCACGTTCCAGGTTGCGATGGTATTCTGTTCCAGATCCTTCCGGCGGTGGTTCGGACCGTAGCGCACGTCGGCATTGGCAGCCAGGTGGAAGACAAAGTCGACTCCCGCCATGGCTTTCGACAGGGATCCGCGATCCAGTAAGTCGGCGCGTATCGACTGGTATTGCGGGCATGCCAGGGCGGATTCAATGAAGGCATCCTGTCCGGTTGAGAAATTGTCGTAGCCGGCGACCTGGTGTCCCAGCGCCAATAAGCGATCCGCCAGGTTGCTCCCGATAAATCCGGCTGCTCCGGTGACCAGAAATTTCACGTCTTGAATTCTCCCGACTGCCCGGCAGGTACTCCCCGGCCGCGCCTCGCGATTACTGTAGTGTAACCGGTCGTTCAGCACGGCAGCGTCCACTGTAGATTCGCCTCATTTAGAAACTCCCCATGATTATCACTCGTAGTCCCCTGCGCATAACCCTCGGCGGAGGCGGCACGGACCTGCCGTCTTACTATCGTTGCCATACCGGCTTCCTGATCGCCGCTGCGCTCGACAAGTACGTCTACGTCAATCTGCATGAACCCTTTATCGATGAGATCATCCTCAAGTACTCGAAGATGGAAATGGTGGCGACCGTCGACGAGGTAAAACACCCAATCATTCGGGAGGCGCTGAAGCTGGTGGGCATCCAGACCCGGCTGGAGGTCGCCAGCATGGCCGACATTCCCGCGGGAACGGGCCTAGGATCTTCGGGCAGCTTCACCACGGCACTATTGCGCGCCCTTCACCTGCTCATGAAGGACTCCATTTCGCCACGCGAATTGGCCGAAGAAGCCTGCCACATCGAGATCGACGTGCTGGGGGAACCGATCGGCAAACAGGACCAGTACATTGCCGCATTCGGCGGCCTTACTTGCTTCACCTTCAACACCGACGGCCATGTGGAGGTGAAGCCTCTGCAGATCCCGCGGGAGGCCTTGCACACGCTGGAGGACAACCTGATCCTCTTTTTCACGGGCTTCAGCCGCAAAGCTTCCGATATCCTAAAGGACCAGGACACCCGCAGCAGGCAAAACGAGCGGGATATGGTCAACAATCTGCATTACCTGAAACAATTGGGTTACGAGAGCAAGAGCGCGCTGGAATCCGGCGATCTTCGCAGGTTTGCCGAGTTGATGCACGTGCACTGGGAGCACAAAAAGGCGCGATCGAACGGCATGACCAACCGGTGCATCGACCAATATTACACGTTGGCACGCGACCATGGCGCCTTGGGCGGCAAGTTGATTGGGGCTGGCGGCGGCGGCTTCCTCATGTTTTACACCGAGGACAAAACCAGGCTGCGCCGCGTCATGACGGAAGCCGGCCTTCGCGAGACGCGCTTTCGCTTCGATTTCGAAGGAACCCGAGTGCTGGCGCAATCGTGAGGACATGTGAGATGAGTTTCATTCAACAGTATCTTTCCGAGACGAAGGCGATCGTCGACCTGCTGCCGGTTCAGAAGATCGGCCAGATGGCCGCCCTTCTTGCGGAAACCAGAAGCTCGGGGGGCCGATTGTTTATCTTAGGCGTGGGTGGAAGCGCCGCCAATGCGTCCCATGCAGTGAACGATTTTCGTAAGATCGTGGGCCTGGAAACCTACTCTCCTACCGATAACGTTTCCGAGCTCACAGCCCGCACTAACGACGAAGGCTGGGCCACGGTTTTTGAAGCCTGGCTGCGCGGCAGCCGGCTGCGAGCGGCGGATGCGGTCATGGTCTTTTCGGTTGGAGGCGGCGATTTGGAAAAGAACGTCAGCCCGAACTTGGTGGCTGCGCTGCGCTTTGGCAAGTCGGTTGGCGCACGAATCCTGGGTATTGTGGGCCGCGATGGAGGGTACACCGCTCGGGTCGCCGATGTCTGCGTGATCATTCCGACTGTGAATCCCGCGCACACCACACCGCACGCTGAGGCGTTTCAAGCCATCGTGTGGCATCTTTTGGTCTCGCACCCGGAGCTCAAGCAGGCCGAAACAAAGTGGGAATCGGTGCGCTAAAGCGGCCGCACGGACCTTCGAGTGAAACAAATTCTTCTTTTCTCCCAAACTTCGTATGGATCTGGCACAGGCTGGGAACCTTCCGGATGTCGCGCAACCCGCCGGACGTCGCACAGTGCAGCTTGCGCTCAAGGAAATCGCCATCGACGCTCCTTGGAACGTGGATTGCGGTGGTTGCCGCCGGAGTTCTCGTCCATAAACCCGACACCTTAAGGATTATTAACATGCAACCTCTCATCGATCTGCGGATCAAGCTATTTGCCGATGGCGCCGATCAATCAACCATGCTGGAGCTCTATCGGAACCGTTGGATAGAGGGCTTTACGACCAACCCCACGCTGATGCGCAAGGCCGGCGTGAGCGATTACCAAGCCTTCGCGCGCGACATCCTGGCGCGCATTCCGGACCGGCCGATTTCATTTGAGGTTTTCGCGGACTCGTTCCAGGAGATGGAACGCCAGGCTAGGAAAATAGCGCAGTGGGGGGACAACGTTTACGTAAAAATCCCGATTACCAACACGCAGGGAGAATCCTCGGTCAACTTAATCTGCCGTCTGGCTCACTCGGGAGTGAAGGTCAACGCCACAGCCTTGCTAGCGCTGGACCAGGTGCGCGACGTAGCGGCGGTTCTCGCCAACGGCCCATCTTGTTACGTTTCGGTTTTCGCAGGCCGGATCGCCGACACCGGGCGCGACCCGGTTCCCGTAATGGCCGCGGCAGTCGAGATGCTGCGTCCGTACCCGAACATTGAATTGATTTGGGCCAGCCCTAGGGAATTGCTTAATGTCTTTCAGGCAGACGCCATAGGGTGCCACATTATTACCGTTACCAGCGATACGCTGAAGAAACTTACTCTGGTAGGAAAAGACTTATATGAGTACTCGCGCGAAACGGTGCAGATGTTCTATGACGATGCCAGCCGCAGTGCCTACGTCCTATAGGTACTAAACTAGAACCTCGCCATCGAGTTCTTAGTGGGGAACAACGATAATATCGTCCGGTTCGACGAAGATGTTCTCTTGTATCCGCTCGCCCTTGAGCACGGCGTCGTAGTTGAACGGGAGCTTGTGCTGGCTGCCGTTTGACGTGCGCAGCACATAGATGCTCTTCCGTTTTGCATAATCCGTAAGACCACCGGCCTCGCTGAGCGCCTGCAGAACGCTCATATCGTGCTGCAGCTCGATGGGACCCTCTTTTTTGACGCCTCCCACCAGATAAACCCTCTTACTGTGAATCGCGGTGACCACCACGGTCACGTCCGCGGCGGGAATGAACTTGGACAGGCGCTCGGTCAACGCTTGCTCTGCTTCCGCGGGCGTCAGTCCCAGGACCCCCACATCTTTCAAAAGGGGCATGGCGATCTTACCGTCGGGACGTACTACAACGGCGGGTACTGAGGCGTCTGGCTCCTTCCAAACCACGATCTGCAGAACGTCGCCTGCGCCGATTCGATAGCCGCCCACTGCCCGATGGTCCGCGACGGCCGGTTGGCTTGCGATCTCGGGGACCTTGCCCGCTGGGCGCTCGGCGCAGATAGCCCAACCAATGGTCAAAGCGGTTAACAAGACATGTCGAATCGTCATGTGGTGCTTAGAGCAATGCATTTTGGAAGCCAAAACCGCCTCCTGGGTCAGATCGTTGGGTCCCCTCCCCACGCGCGGTAATCTAAGATCCGGCATGCCGTTCCAAACCGGTTCTCTTCCTTCAAGCTTTCCACTCTGACCACCTCCACGCGACACTCGACGAAGAGCAACTCGTCGCCTCGCCTTGACCGATGGGAGGGAATGGATAAAATGCAATTCAGGCAGTGGCCGGGTTTGAAGGGCAGTTCGCTCAGAACGTAGAACCCGCCGGTGCTGACATTGTGTGTCGTGCATTGCAGTGGTTCGGAACCCAGGCCGAAAAATTGCACGCACCAGTGCAAATGCGCACGGGGCCACCGGCGCCGTTCGACCGTAACACCTGTCAATTCGGGCAGCCTCGGAATCCCAACATCTTCGGAAAAGTACTCGGAATACATGACTGAACTCTCCTAGCAGCACTTTCCCTGCCAAAATCCATCCTGTCCCCAAATCCCACAGACTTGGCTTTTGTGCCATTTCGCGGGCACGGATTCACAGCATACAGGTGACGGTGGTTTCGCAACTTGGCCGCGGCGTCGGCGAGGCCGCCTCCGACTTGGTTTGCCGGAGTTAGTTTTCTTATACAATCGGGGGAAACCCTTGGCAGATTCGATTGGCGGCTTTAGCGGGTCCGCTGCATGGCCGCAAGCCACTGGCGCACATGCCATTTAATCTAAAGAGGCGCTTCTACAGACCTCTTAAGCTACAGATTCTTAAGGGCTTTTAAGATTTCTTGCCCTGTGGGTTTCTTCCGCCGTTGCCAATTTCGGGACAATTTGCAATTCCACGGTGCTAGGCGTGCTGCTGTTGGTATCAATAGTCCTAGTAAGTTCAAATTTGTTTGACAATCTATAAATCTCTTGACAAAATCCCCGGTTCAAATCATATTATCCTAAGTAGGTATTCCGACTCGTCCTATACGCGCCGTTGGATCACAGGTTAAAGTCGGCCACGAAAACTACTGCGTGTCGTTGAAAACAAACCCACGAAATCCGCGGACGTAGCGGCTTTGGGCGCATCGGTTTCGAGTGCGGGGCTTCTATGTGTGCGTGGCTACCATAATCCGCACGAAGGAACGAACAATTGAAGGAGTGGTATCGTGGAGTTGATTCTTGCGTCGGCAGATCCTGAACTGCGTGTAATGTGTCGCGAGGTGCTCGGCGAACTGGCTGAGAAATGTAATCTCGTCCTTGCAGACACCACTGGCGAGCCCCCTGTGGGAGATGTTTATATTTGGGACTTCCAGCCTGAGCATGCCATTCCGGATCGCATTCCCGGCCGGCATACCTGGAAAAACTTGTTCGTGGTACACCCTAAGGATCTCGGCGTTCTCCGGCAACATGGCTGGTCTACGGATCTGGCTGTTCTGCTCAAGCCCGTTACACGCGTAACGTTATCCGCCTTTCTGGGGCAGGCGCTGGCGGCGCATGCCAGCGAACAGTTCTCCGCCGCCGCCACCATGCGCGAAAGCTGTGACGAACTGCTGCAGTGCCTGATTCAGACAAATCTGAGGCTCCAGGATTACGATCGGGAACGAACCAATTTCCTGGCCCGGGCGGTCCATGACTTTCGCGCGCCCCTGACGGCAATTAACGGTTATTGTGGACTCCTGATCGCCGAACCGCTGGGCGCTCTCAACGCGGATCAGAAAGAAGTATTAAGGCGCATGCAGCAAAGTGCCAGGCGGCTGTCCCGCATGACGTCCGCCATGTTCCAACTCAGCGTTCGTGGCCAGGTGAAGGCGGCCCAACCGAACCTGGAGCCCGGCGACCTGCAGGATTGCATAGATCAAGCCATGCACGAAATGGCGCCTTTCCTGGAGAAAAAGCGGATCGAGGTCTCTGTGGATCTGAGTTCTCCGCCTGGCCCGCTCCTGTTTGACAAGGGCCAGATGGAAGAGGTGTTGCTTAATCTGCTCGATAACGCTTGCAAATTCACACCCGATGGCGGCTCTATCGAGATCAAGGGGTATTCTTTCTTTTGGGATCGCCGCAACCTTCAGGCCCTTACGCCAAGAACGGCAGAACGCCGGTTCCAAAGCTCCGGGACGCCAAATTCGTTTCGTTTAGATATTCGCGATTCCGGGCCCGGTATCCCGGCGGACCACCTGGATTCGATTTTCGAACAGTATACCCGATATTCGGATACTCAGGATCGCACCGGTGGCGGGCTTGGTTTGGCGATCTGTAAGATGCTGATGCACGGCCAGCACGGTAGAATCTGGGCTGAATCTCGTGAGTCCGGCGCAACCTTTTCTTTGGTAGTTCCATTTTCGTCAGTAGTAACCGGAGAAGAAATCCAAACGGTGCAGTACGCGGTGGCTTGATGCCGCGCTATAGGAGGAAGCGTCAAAATGGGGTCTGAAGGCAACGGTAAGTCCATTCTATTGGTCGAGGATGAAATCGAAGTCCGCAGTTATTTGGAAATGTCCCTTCGTTGCGAAGGTTATTCGATCGAATCCGCGGGGGATGGAGAAGAAGCCCTCGTCTGCCTAAGGAATGCCTCGCGACCCATCTCGGTGGTACTCCTGGACATCGTTATGCCACGGCAAAACGGGTTGAAGACTTTGCGTGAGATACGGAGCATCGATCCGGATCTTCCGGTCATCATGCTCTCGGGGGCATCTTCCCCGCTGAACGTCGTGGAGGCTATGCGCTGCGGCGCGACGGATTTCCTGGGCAAGCCGGTCGACTATGAAGAGCTGCGCAAGGTCGTGAAACTGGTCCTCGATGCCCGCCGCAACGCGCCCGCGAGTCCGGAGATCGGCGCCGCGGCGCCTTCCGCGGATGTTTATCTTGGCAACAATTTGCAGATGCGGGAAATACATGAATTAATGGCCCAGATCGGCGGGTCGGAGGCGACTGTCCTGATCCAGGGCGAAACCGGCGCCGGAAAGGAAGTACTCGCACGGCAATTGCATGCTCGCTCTCCGCGCGGCGTCAGACCCCTTCTTAAGCTGAACTGCGCCGCCCTGCCTTCCGAACTGGTCGAAAGCGAGCTTTTCGGCTATGAACGGGGGGCGTTTACCGGGGCTGTTCAAAAGAAGCCGGGCATGTTCGAGCAGGCCGATGGCGGAACCATTTTGTTGGACGAGATTGGCGATATGGACTTCAAGCTCCAGGCGAAGCTCTTGCAGGTGCTGCAGGACCGTACGTTCCGGCGGCTTGGCGGAAGGGATGTCATCCACGTCGATGTGCGGGTTATGGCCGCTACCCACTGCGATCTGGAGAGCGCTATCGCGAACCGGCTTTTTCGGGAGGACCTCTATTATCGGCTGAATGTGATCAATTTGCGCCTCCCGCCGCTGCGCGAGTGCAAGGAGGATATCCTGCCAATGTTGCAGTTCTTCATGAAAAGGCACGCGCCTCCCGGATCGAGCCTTCCCGTTCTCACCCCTAATCTGGTACAGGCTCTGACAATCTACGACTGGCCCGGTAACGCGCGGGAGTTGGAAAACACGGCGCGCAAGCTTCTTATTTTTAGGGATACGGACAAGATCGCCTTCGATCTGCGTTCGAAGGCCGCCCGCAGCGGTTCGGTTGTGACGCCCGCCGAGGCGCCCCCGCCCGGGCCGCCTGAACCTGTCGGAGTCCGGGCGCCGATCCTGGAGCGGGTTACGAGGGCCAAACAGGAAGCGGAAACCGAGGCCATCCGTACAGCGCTCCATTCTACTCGCTGGAACCGCAAGCAAGCCGCGGATCTGCTGAAAATCGACTATAAGGCCCTGCTGTACAAGATGAAGAAACTTGGCATCGAAGGTAAAATCGGCCCGCAGCCGAAAGAGTATTCGGAAGCCAGGCAGGCCGCCGCGACACCTTAGTTCAGATGCCTGCATAAATTGTGGGCGGCCCCCCTGGCCGGGGTGCCCTCTGGGCCCGGTCCCCCAGGACCCGCTCCTCGCTTTGAAAGTCACAAGCAAACCGACCCACTTGCCGGACATCCCATTTCGTGCGACTTCTGGAAAAGTTCTCTCCTTCGTCGATGAAATCGGGACGGCAGGTCCGCGCCTTATCGCTTCGACACCCCAAGATCTTGCTATCGAAGCGCGCTTGATCGACCGTCATAATGCGTTGGTATCCGAATTGCCTAACGCGATTACCTTGACGCGATGAGGCCACCAAACAGAAGACTGCCGCGGTTCCGGGGGACTGGGGCGTTTGTGACTGCACTGTTCTGTTCGGCTGCGACGATAATCTGGCCGGCTGCCGCGCAAACGCAAGAGCCTCAGCTTATCCAACCCCATTCGGGTTTTCAGTTGGACTCGGTATCGGCTTTTACGGCCTATTATTCGGACGGCTTTGCCGCGAATTTGGTGCCCTTGCAGTCTGCGGCTCTGGCCCCCGACGTTGCCATGGGCGCGGCCGCTACGCTTAGTTGGAACAATGTCACGGAACGGTCCAACGTTTCCGTCACATACACGGCCGATTACTCCGGGCGCGTGCGTTATTCGTCGTGGGATGCTTTGAATCATCGATTGTCGATGAACGCCGCCCGCCACCTAACTCCGTTATGGGAATTCCGTTTTGCGCTTGGCGCTGGTGTCAGCACTAGCGATCAGTTAGTCCTCCTGAACGGCGAGCTTTCCGGAGCCGCGCCCGTATCCGCTTCTCTATTGTTGTTTGGCGAACGTAGCCTCAGTGCCACGGCTCTAATGTCCCTGAGTTACAAGCTTTCCAGCCGAACGTCCCTCGCCTGGCATGTGGGCGGAACCCGGTATCAGAGTTTGGCGGGCAATGACGCCGCCGCACAAGCGGGGGTCGTCTCGTTGTTAAGCCAATCCACTACCGCCAGTGCCGGATTCGATGTCTCGCACTCCCTCAGCCCCCGTACGCAGGTGGGCCTGACCTTCGGGACGAACAGGCTGATCTCCGGATTTCTGGACGCCTGGTCTCAGAGCGGAATCGTTTTCTTGAACCGTGCGCTCAGCCAGCGTTGGTTCGCGGCCGTCCGCGGTGGCGGCGGCTTTGTGCACCCGTTGCAACGTGAGGTAAACCTCACCAGCGCCCCCCAATATCTAGCCGGCGGAAACCTCGGATACAAAACTCCGGCGAACACTCTTCAGGTTTCCTTCGATCGCACCGTCGGCGACACTTACGGTTTGGGAGCCGCCACTACCGTCTCTGGATTCGCTTCCTGGACTTGGGCGCAGCCCGGGTCACCCTGGTCCCTTCGCGCTAGTGTCGGTGAGCAGCAACTGGAGCACGGCGTATTGCCAACGGTTCGCACGCGTCAAATGACTTTCAGCATAGGCAGAGCGATTAATCGCAACCTCCAGCTCATGGCGGAGTACGGTTACATGCAGTACTCCGGCGGCGCTTTGTTCGGCTCGATTTCTCCTACAGCGGTGCGCCTGGCAATGGTCTGGCGGCCGGGTCCCGGTTTGTTGCACTGAAGCTTTGGCATGATCCGAATTTTTAGCCAATACGTCTCGCCCAAGAGTGTTCTGCTCATCGGCTTGGAAACAGTCCTGATCGCACTCAGCCTGCTAATAGGGGCGCGGCTTCGTTTCTTCAACCAGGCGGGCGAGTTTACGAACTATGTTCGCTGGCCGGAGTTCATCCTTCAGATTCTGGTGGTAGTTGTGGTCCTGCAGATTTGCTTTTATTACAGCGATCTCTACAACCTGGCTGTCCTGCGCCGGCATCCTCAACTGGTCATAGGCATGACTGAATCTCTAGGCGCTGCATGCCTGCTGCTCGGGCTAATGTACTACATCTTTCCCGGACTCCTGCTCGCGCACGGGATCTTCTTCATCGGAGTCGGCCTGGTGGCCCTGAGTACGTTTGCAAACCGCTTGGCTCTCGATCGCGCCTGGAAGTTTGCGTCTCCCAAAGAGCGCATCCTGCTCTTTGGCGCCGGGGACCTGGCGGTCACGGTAGCTCGCGAGTTTTCGCGGCGCGACGACTTGAATATCGAACTGGCGGGTTTTGTGGAGCCCTCCGATTCCCAAGGCGGCAAAGAACTCTTTGGCCGCCCGATTTTGGGCTCCGCCGATCAACTGGATGCGCTGGTCGCGGCGCATCGTATTACGCGTATCGTGGTGGCTTTGGAGGATTTTCGCGGCGTCCTTCCGGTGCGCGCTCTGGTGCGGCTGCGCGTGCAAGGGATCCGCGTGGAGGACGCGCACTCCACAATTTCCGCACTGAACGGCCGCGTTTGGCTGTCCACGGTGAAGCCGAGCTGGTTTGTCTTCTCGGATGGATTCCGCCGTTCCCGGATGACCATGCTGGTCAAGCGGGTGGGCGATATCGCATTCAGCCTGATCGGGATCGTGGTTTCGCTGCCAATTATGCTTCTGGTGGCTTTGGCAGTATGGTTGGAATCTGAAGGTCCGGTCGTCTTCCGTCAAACCCGCGTGGGCTTGCGCGGAGCCACTTTCGAGCTCTTGAAATTTCGCTCCATGCGCGCCGACGCCGAGCAGGGCACGGGGGCGCAATGGGCCAAGGTGGACGATCCGCGTGCCACCTGGCTGGGGAAGTATCTCCGAAAGTTCCGTCTGGACGAGTTGCCCCAGTTTGTCAATATCATAAGCGGCGAAATGAGCTTCGTCGGGCCGCGCCCCGAAAGACCCGTTTTTGTCGATCAGTTGCGGCAGAAGATTTCGTACTACGATGAACGCCACTCGGTACGTCCCGGGCTGACCGGGTGGGCGCAAGTGCAATACCCTTACGGCGCGTCCGAGGAAGATGCGGCTCGAAAGCTGGAATACGATCTCTTCTATTTGAAGAATATGTCGATCTTCTTCGACTGCGCCATCATCCTGCAAACCATCCGCCGCGTTTGCAAAGGGCACGGCGCACGCTGAGTGGCTGCGCAAAATCGCTAACGCTGCCGCTGTATCCGTCTAATGTTCGTCGATCACTCCTGGGGAGGCGGCATAAATCCCGTCGCCGGTTGTAACAAAGGTCTGCACCGAGCACTTCCCCGCAGCCGAGCCGATCGCCATCCCGCCGCGCACGGCGGCCGGCCACGCGAAGCGATGCCCGCCGCGGCTGTCCTGACAAATCCGGAAGGCGACGATTTGTCCCGGCGTGGGATTCCGCAAGGCTTCCAGCTTGACGTCGCTCGCCAGCATAACCGTGAAGACGCTTCCCTTGGAGAGATCCACCGTCAGGTTGGGCGAAGATCGGGCTATGCTTACTTCCGACAGCGAGGGTAGCGGGCCGGCTTGGGCGGAATCCCGGTTGATCGTCATCGAAGAAGTGTCCACTGCCTCGAAATCGTCGCTCTTGACGCCCTTGAGTTCATTAAGCAGGGACTTGGGCCAGCCGTCCGGCGCTGCCGTGAAAAAGAAGGAGCTGCCATTGTCGGCGATGATCGCCCCGTACCGTTTCAAAGCGGCCAGGATTACCTGCGCTTCTTGCGAGAACGGGCCGATATCGAACGAGGGCCGCAGTCGCAGCCGCAACCCCATCGGCGGCAAGGATGGGTCGGTGCTCGACGAAGCAAAATGGCGCGCTGGCCATACGTACGCCCGCTGCGTCGAAGGAACGGTCATCCGGACGGCGTGCTGTATCCTCCCGCTTTTCACTTCTTGATAACGCAGCAGCCCAGGCAAAATGGGCAGCCCGGCGGCGTCGGCGGAGGTCCACCCGTCGGGACGTAGCGTGTTGGACCGAAGGTCGAAGATTGCGGTGCTTGAGGCGGCCCACGAAGCGCCCTGGCGTTTCGCCTGGTACATCTCAAAGAGCCGGCAAACGCCGGTCTGCAGAATGAGCAAGTGGCCGTCCACGGCAGGCTCGATCACCGGGCGCGCGGGAATAGGAAAAGGCCCGGAGTCGGATTCTGCCGGCGCCTCGATCTTCGAAAGTTGCTGCATCGGTTGATCCGGCCCGACGACATTAAAGGGCACGGATGCGTCCACGTGCAGCGGCCGCCCGCGCCCGGCCGCGCGCATGTAATCCGAGTTGCGCGGGTGCACCGGCAGTTCGTCAACCGGCCGGTTCCACACATTGTTGGCGGGGAAGATCTCGCAACCGCCGATCGTCGGCTGTGCTTGACCTGCCGAGAGAGCGAGCAGAGTCAGCGCGGCTAGGCTAAGAGGGGTGACGATGGCGCCGCGAGCGCTGATTTGTAGCTTCCAGCGGGCCTTGGCAGCTCGCACCCGTATACGGGACCAAATTGGAGGATTGCACATTGCGTTAGGCGGTCGAGGGAGAATAGATCTGTTCTGGAATGCAATTCGCCTGCCAAACGCAAGCCCTCTGGGGTGACGTGCGCGGCTACGGCCGTGCTATTGCCAAACGACCCGTGGGCTCTATTGTTGGATTGTAAGGGTCACCTGCTGCGTGACGCCGCCGAGGGCGCCTCCGAGCACCGGCTCGGAAGTGGAGCTTTGGCTATACGTGGTCACCGTGAAGGTCGCGGAACTGGCGCCTGCGGGCACGGTGACGCCGATCGGGACTGTCGCAGCGGAAGTATTTGAACTGGAAAGCGCTACGACAGTACCCGTGGATGGGGCCGGAGCCGAGAGTGTTACGGTGCCGGTCAAGAGGGCGCCGCCCACGGCCGTGGCCGGCGAAACGTTGAAGCCGCTCAGACTCGGTACGCTCCCAGTTGTGATGGTAACCCCAACCCCCAGGCTCTCGCCATTTAACTTTGCGCCAATGCTCACCTTGGCGTTTACTATTTGCACGTACGTCGTCATTAAGAACGGGACCGTGGTGGAACCGGCTGGAACCACGACCTCGGCAGGCACTAGGACCGCCAATTTGTTCGAACTCGACAACGCCACGATCGTCCCGCCGGATGGCGCCGCGCCGGTCAGTGTCAGCGTGCCTATGATATAGCTTCCGCCAGTTACCGCATTGGAGGAAACACTCAGCGCAGACAGCAGGGGAACGCTGGTACCGCGCGTACCGTTCACCAGTAGGATAGGCGAGGAAGCATTGACCGCACTATAGCTCGACGACAGCACCACGGGCGTTGCCTGCGAAATCGAGTTGATCGTGATGGGAACCGGCACGGAGACCGAACCTGCTGGAACCGTAACTGTAGCCGGAGCGCTCACGGCTGCCGGATCGGAGCTGGCTACCGACACATCGGCTCCGCCTGAAGGCGCAGGGGCTGTCAGGATGGCATCCGCGTTGACGGTGGCTCCCGCAGCCACTTGCCGCTGGTCCAGATAGATCCCGCTCACCGTCAGGGGCGCACCGGCGACCGAGGCGGAATCCGCCGCGGCTTGCAGGCTCGATTCGTCCACTGCTTCCATGCTGTTCCCCAAAATTTCCGAGATGGCGGCGAGATTCGAATCGTTCCACCGCGAATCCGGGGCTCCTGTCAGGTACCAGGCCGAGCCGTTGTCCGCCAGGAAAGCCCCATATGTTTTCAGCGTGTTGAGAATCACTTGTACGGCGAAGGGATACGGCGTCACGTCGACGCTCGCCTGCAGACGAAAACGTTGCCCCATGGGCGGGTATTGCGTGCCGGACAGGCTCGACGCAAAGTGAGTTGCCGGCCAGACGTTATCGTTCAGTGTCTGCGGCGCGGTCATTCGAAGGGCGTGATTGACATGCCCGGACATAACCTCGTCATACTTGACCAGCCCGGGCAAGATAGGCAGACCTGCCGCGTCCGCCGAGGTCCAGCCCGCTGGGCGTAGAATATTCGATCTCAAGTTAAACACGGCCCCATTATCGGCCGACCAAGTGACTCCATCGGAATTTAGTGAGGCCTCATAAAGTTCGTACAACATGCAATTGCCTTCGTCCAGGACCAAGACGTGTTGGTCCGAGCCGGATTCCACTAGAGCGTTGGAAGGAATTGGGTAGGGACCCGGATCGCCTTGGCTGTTGTTTGAGAACGTAATGCTCACCAGCGGCTGGCTCGCTGCGACGATATTGTAAGGGATCCCGCCGCCCGTTGAGGAGAAGTCCGGATGCAGTGGAGTCGTACTGCCAATGGTATTGATATAAGCGGCGGAGTTCGCATCCACGGGAAGATTGTTAACGGGCGTATTCCAAACGTTGCTGCTGGGAAACACTGGGCAGTTTCCCAAAATCGCACCTAAAAGAGTGGTCGCGGCGGCCGGGGTGGACTGGGCCGAAATATTCCCAGCCGTATCGTACGCAGCTACAGTGTACGTATATGTAGTTGAAGGCATGAGGCCCGCGTCGGTGTAAGACGTCGTCGCTGGTGTGCCGACCTGTACGCCGTTCCGGTAAACGCGGTAGCCGGCGACGCCCACTGGATCTGTGGAGGCGGTCCATGAAAGACCGATCGCCGCCGCCGACATGGCCGTCGCCGTCAGATTCGCCGGCGCCGAGGGCGGTGTAGTATCGGGGCTAACCGTTACGGTTGCATTGGCGGACACAGAACCTGCGCTATTCGCGGCAGTCAAGGTGTAGGTCGTTGTAGTACCCGGAGACACTGATACCGAAGTCTGGCCGGTCACGCTGCCAGGTCCATTGCTGATCGACAAGGTTGGCGCAGGAATGCCCGACACAGACCAGGCCAATGTGCTCGACTGTCCCGCCACGATTGCAGCCGGCGTTGTGGAGAAGAGCGAGATGGATGGCGTTTGGACCCCTGTCCCCATCGTCGTTGCCGAGGCGGGCGCGGACTGTGCAGAAACGTTCCCAGCATTATCGTAAGCGGCGACAGTATAAGTGTAGGTAGTGGCGGGCGCAAGGCCGCTGTCCAAGTAATACGTCGTGGAGGCCGTCCCTACCTGCACGCCGCCTCGGTAAATCCGGTACCCGGCCACCACCCCCAGGCTGTCGGTTGAAGCAGTCCACGACAGTTTGATCTGGGAGGACGAGACCGCCGTGGCGGTCAAGTTCGTCGGCACCGATGGCTGCGTCGTGTCCGGCGTCACCGTAACCGTTACTTGTGCGGAGGCGGAGCCGACACTGTTGACCGCGGTCAACGTGTATACTGTGGTAGCCGATGGGGAGACATTCACCGAGGACCCGCTTACCGGCCCCACGCCATCATTGATCGAAACTGCCGGCGCGGGGATTCCGGTCACCGACCAGGACAGCGTCGACGATTGGCCCGCCGTAATGGTGGTGGGGGTGCCCGTAAAGCTGGCGACGGTTGGGAGTGAGCCACCCGAGCCGTTGCTCTGCGCAACGTTGTAACTGCCGCTATTGCTCTCGAAATACAGCGTATTGTCGCCGCCGGCGACCGTAAACGGCGATCCTGCGATTGCCGAACCGTTATAGTTGACCGTATAAGTGCCCGCCGCTAACCCGGCTATGAGATACTGGGCCGTGCCTGCGTGTGTGCTCGCAAACGCGACGCCCGACAGCAGCACGCCCTGCCTGGCGAACACGGCCACCTTCGGATAATTGGTGTCTTGAATGTCCACGACCGTGCAATTTCCGCCCGTCCCGGCGCAGATTGGCTGCGAAATCACCGGCATGGTGGGACTGGTCGACGTAGTGGGCAGATGCACGGCGATCTGCTCAAAGCTGCTCGCAGATGTATTGCACGAGGCCCCGCTCGAAGACGGGCACGTATAGTACTGCTGAATGTTCCCCATTCCAGGCGTGCCATTGCTGACCATCGCGATATGGCCCGTTACCGGAAGAAAGCTGGAAACCAAGCCTGTCGATTCCGAGGTATTTTTCACTGTCAAGATGCCGGAGCTTACGCCGTTCGAGCCTGTGTTTCCGTTTAGATAATACCCCCACATGGCCTGAACTTGAGTGGGCGACGAGGTTGCCACATCATCGTACGAAAGCACATAGTCTTGAGTGCCGGGTTTTTTCAAATGTAGGAAATGGCGCTGGACGCGGGTGGCATTCGCGGCACTTGAATAACTGGCCGTTATGTCTGCCATAAGATAAGCATATCGGCTCAACGTATCCCCTGTGGGATCTGTCGATGCCCATCTGGAGATCGTGGCTGGAGCGCTGGTCAGCCAATTGTCGGCACCACCCAACTCGATCAAGTTGTCCGACGCCATGCCTGCCCCGCAGTCCGCATGAGCGGCTCCATTGGCATACCGGAATCCGTCTGTGGCCCCGGTGCCCCCCAGAAGATAACCTTGCTTGTAGATGTGGTAGCTTCCGAACGTCCCGCAGCCGGAGTGGTCCATGTTGTCCTGGTTGTAGGATGCCTGCATTACCACCTGAGTGGCGGTCGTGCCCCAAGAACTCTTCGATACTGCCGCCCCGTACACTTGATTCGCATAGCAGTTGCCCAGTCCGGAAGATCCAAACGCCGTGGTGCACGTCGCATAATCCGTGTCGTTGAAAAGAAACTGGGTTGGGATGCCGGTATAATTGGTCTGCGTGTAGCTCGGATCTATGAATACAAAGGGCCTGAAAACGTAGTTCAACTGCGTACTGTTTCCCATCCAGGCGGCATTGTATTCTCCTATTGTGTTATTAATCCAATACTCTGCGTACGGAGCATAGGGATTCGTTTGGTACTCGTACCCCGCGGCTGCTATCGCCGTGTAGGCGTCTTGCGGGTTGTCGGCCGACGAATATACATCTCCCCACACGTCCAGTTGTCCGTTAGGATTATCCGGTAGCGTTAGGAAGAGCGCATAGGGAAGCTGCCGGGTGAGATAATTGCCCCCTGTTATGTCCAAACCGCAGGAGTTTTTCATGATTACGGCAATCTCCGTATCGTACGGGAAGCCGCGGTAGAGGGAATAACGAGCGCCAAGCTGGCTCATCCCAGTCCAACTGCTTGTAGCGTATGCCCAATACCACTTGTACCAGTATGTGTACGCCTGCGTAAGGAGCAGTTGGGCTCTCGGGTCGTCATCGGCAAGCGCCACGGCGCGGGCGATGTCGCCATAAAGCTGTGCCATCGTCAGATTGCTGGCGTGCGGCGGGAGGTCCCATAGGCCGGCTTGCGTGGCGGATCCATAATCTTGCGTGTAATAAGCTTCCTGTCCGGGAATCATGACCGGAGAGTAGGAATTGTGCTTCAGGAGGAAGGTAAAGCCACAGTCGCCGGCCGCCCAGACGCCGGCATTGCTGTTTGCACAAGCGGTGGTTGGAGTCCCAGGCATCCCCAAGCCATTGTGGTTGATATCGTTGTCGTTGAGCATCTTATTGGCAAAGTTTTGAATCTCCGCCGAAGTAAGCTGGCTGTGGTAGATGCTGTAGGCGACGTACATGGGCACGAATTCAAAACTTCCATAGTCCATGTCGAGAGAGTTGTTTCTATTGGCGCATTGCGACCCGCTTGTGTCGCAATAAAAGTTGTCGTTTTGCGCCAGAACCTGTTCGATGTGATCGATCCCGTAATCGCAAACAGCAGCCGAGGTAGCGTCCCGGTTGGCGTTCCACAGAAAGCAGGACGTCGCGAATCGGTTAAACCACCAGGGGATGGATACGCTGCCGCCTCCCGAGTCGACGTTCGTAGTGGTATAGATAGAGGGAAAGTTGGTCCCACTCGACCCGTATACCGTGTTCATCGCCGACCACGGCGGATTATTCGAGTTGGCTTTTGTGCTGGTGTCCGATAGCGACTGGTAGAGGGTACCTGAGGGCCCATCCAGCCAAACGCGAGGATTTGCGGTCATCGTGTAGGCCGTGAGCGGAGTGCAGGTCCCGGCGCCGGTGTAGGAGCCGTTTCCAGGCACGTTCCCCCCAAAGTACATATGGGTTAACTGGAAGGAGTCGGTAGTGGCGCCGGAGATGATAAAGTATCCGTTCGCGGCCAGGTTGCCGCCGATGTTTTGACACCAGACTGCCGCCCCATTGGACAGGTTATGGTTGTTGCTGGTTATGACAATAGGCGTCGTATTCGTCGCTCCGGTAACCGGTAGGAAGGTCAGGGCGCCAGGGGCAGGCAGATAGACAGTTGTCGCGGATGAGGGAATCGCCAGCAAAGCGCAGAGGCACAGCAGCAGTCCAGCCGTCCGTGACCCCGCGGCGTACCCCGCCGCGAGGCGCTGGTACGGTCGGCGGCGCGAATAAACCGAACGCGCTTTGGGATCGGTAGCCAGAGCGCGGGGCGCGAAAAACGCCCGCAACGAGTAATGACCAAGGCGATGCTGGTTGGATAGAGTGGCGGTCATAAATTAACCAAAGGCAATCCCTAAATCTCCTGTCACCCAGCCCTAGAATAACTTCGGAAGCGACGAATGTAAATAATCGGTTATCGAACGATAATCAGAACTGTTTACGACCGGGATTGTTGCACTGCCGGCCGGCCTTAGTAGCCCCGATTCCGATTTCCAAACAAAGAAGAGGCACCGCGGGTCTGAAAATCTCACAGCAAGCTTCATTTGCCTGCGCGGTCTGTCGAGTATCGTCCTCCACGGTTCAGCTTCGACTGTGCATTAGATCGCTGCTGTTACATGAGTCCGCGCGGTTAGCGCGTCATCAAATGACTTACGGTCCTGCGGACCGCCGCTTCAGCACGTGCGGGTTATCCCAGGAGTATAGGCACAGACGCCTTAGCCCAAATTGCGAAACGTATGGCATAGCACAATCGATACGATGGCACGTGGTGAATGCGGCTTTGGCGTCACTACGCGCGCGGTCTGGCACGGACCGAATTACGCTGGGACGCATCGGGTTGGCATGCATCGCGTGTGCGCAACGGGCCGCTGCGTTGAAAGGGTAGGGCTATCCGCTCAAAAACGGCTCCCAGAAGCATCCAAGTCCTGCGCACGCGTGCATTCCTCCGGTTCCGAATTGCCGAGAACACCCGAGTTTGACAATTGAGTCGGCCGTTAGAGCAATCGCGTTGCCACATCCTGAACTCTAAGCAAAATAGGCACTTATAGTGAGCTGGTTAGTTGCGCCGGCCAGTTTTTACGTGTAAACTTTTCCGTTCTTGAAATTTCGTGCACAGTGAATGCCGTCCGGACGGACTGGCGCGAGTGGCCTGGCCAGCGCCAGAATACCTCTGCTTGACACACGTGTTTCGGGGGGGGGTCGCGGTAGGGATGCCGATTGCCCGACACCCCCCGCACAGATCCGTGCGTGCGCTGCTAACGCACACGGCTCCTATCTCGGATGCTTG
>Ga0070761_10000105_pt1 | contig 57046 bp, 56 predicted proteins | sample HubBroMetageREF1_FD_66724 | JGI IMG/M metagenome (GOLD analysis project Ga0070761, IMG submission 66724) | Reference soil microbial communities from the Hubbard Brook experimental Forest, New Hampshire, USA - Hubbard Brook CCASE Soil... | ecosystem: Environmental > Terrestrial > Soil >... | reverse complement strand
TCCGGCCGGTGGTGACGGAGGCCGAGAGTGCGGGCCTGCCCAATGCCCCGTTCTCCATCGAGCATGCCTTCACCCCGCAATCCAATGTCACTCTGTCGACGTCGACCGTCACGCGCGACCTGTGGCATCGCTTCTTCGAGCACCAGATGCAGATCGACGGGGGCAGGAACGACGGCTATGCCGCATGGTCCGACGCCGGCGGCCTCGCCTTGGGGCACTATGACTACAGCGCCTCGGCGCTGTACGGACTCGCCAAGGAATTCGTGCTCGCCGATAACTTTTTCCAGGGCGCGTTCGGCGGTTCCTTCTTGAATCACCAGTACCTGATCTGTGCCTGTGCGCCGGAATACCCCAATGCGGATACCGCGGCGGCGAAACCGTCCATCGCCGTACTCGAGCAGGATGCGGCCGGACATTATTTGCCGCGGCTCAAACAGGCCAAGGATGCGAAGCGCTCGGCGCTGGATGAGCCGCCGAGATTCCTCAAGAACGGCAACATCACGCCGGCCAACTACTTCGGCGACGGCAAGTTCTACGCCGTGAATACCATGCAGCCCGCGTATCAGCCGAGCGGCAACAAGCCGTCCGCCTCGGACGCGGATACCCTGTACGCCGATCCGAACAACCCGACCACCTTGCCGCCCCAAAGCCAAGCCACCATCGGCGATGCGCTCGATTCCAAGCGCGTCAATTGGATCTGGTATTCCGGTGCCTGGAACACGGCGCTTGCCGACGGACGCCGTCCGCCCGCGGAGCCACGCACGGCGATTTATGCGCCCGCGACTCCCGGCGGCAATCCGGATTTTCAGCCGCATCACCAACCCTTCAACTACTACGAGCGGTTCGATCCGGTGGCTCATGCCGAGCAACGCGCCGTGCACTTGAAGGACTACGGCGACCTGGTCGCGGATGCAGCCGCCGGCCGCCTGCCCCCGGTCGTGTTCTACAAGCCGCAAGGCAACCTGAATCAGCACGCCGGCTACGCCTCGGTCGCGGAAGGCGATGCGCACATCGCCGACCTGGTGGCAAAACTGCGCGCAAGTCCGCAGTGGCGGCACATGGTGATCGTGATTACCTACGACGAATTCGGCGGAGCATGGGATCACGTCGCCCCGCCGCAAGGCGATCTATTGGGGCCGGGGGCACGAATTCCTGCGCTGATCATTTCGCCGTTCGCCAAGCTCGGCACGGTCGATCATACCCAGTACGACACCGCATCCATCCTGCGCCTGATCACGCGCCGCTTCGATCTTCCGCTGCTGGCGGGGATCAGGATGCGCGATGCGGGACTGGCCGCGCATGGCGCGGCGCCCATGGGGGACTTGACCGGCGCGCTCGAGCTCTCCCGCTGACGTGGCGCGGCTGCCGCTCTAGTTCGATCTCGGCGCGGGCTTGGCGGTAGGCGCCACCGGTGCCACAGGTGCTACCGGTGCCACAGGTGCCGCCGGCACCCCGCTCGGCTTGACGCTGAGCAGCTGCACTTCGAATTTCAACAGCGATCCACCGGGTATCGGCCCTTGGCCGTTCGGGCCATAGGCAATCTCGGGCGGCACGAACAGCAGCCATTTGGCACCCGGCTTCATCAATACCAAGGCCTCCTGCCATCCCGGGATGACGCCGCTGACCTTGAACGTCATGGGCACGCCGCGCGAGTAGGTGCTGTCGAATTCCGTGCCGTCGAGCAAGGTGCCGCGATAGTCCACCGAGACCTCGTCGCTGGGCATGACCGCGGGGGCTTTGGCATCTCCCGGTTCGATGACTTTGTACTGCAGGCCCGAGGCGGTCGCGATCACGCCTTTCTCATGCGCGTTCTTGGCCAGGAAATCCTTGGCGGCCGCTTCGTTGCGCGCCGCGGCGCGCAATCTCGCCGTGCGCACGTAGGTATTGATTTGCTGTTGATCGGCGCCGGTGGTCTTTTTGCCCGCCAAGCCGTCCATCATGCCGCGCTTGACGGCATCGAAGTCAATCTGATCGGCGATGTCGGCATGGCGCATTTGTTCGCCGAAGGTGACGCCGATGATGTAGCTGGCTTGACCGGTAGTGAGTGTCCCGGAGGCATCCGGCCCGGAAAGAAGCTTGTCGGTCGATGCCGGCGCCGGCGTCGGCGTTGAACGCGGGGGGGAAGGTGGCTGGGCGAAGGCGATGGGCACGGCTGCCGTCATGAGCCACAGGCAGACTATCCGGCGAAGATTTGCAAGGCTGGTTTGTTTCATGGCGCGCAAGATACGCCAATCCGGGTTGCAGGCGCTAGCGCCGTGCGAATGTTCGGACACGCTCCTAGACCTAGACCGGCAACGTCCCGCGCCGGATCACGGCCACCGTCAGGCGCGACGTACACACCAATTCTCCGTCCTCATTGACGATGTCGATGACCCAGACATGCGTGCGTCCCCCCAGGTGCTTGGGGCGCGCCGTGGCGGTCACCAGCCCTGCGCGCGCCGCCCGAACATGATTGGCATTGATTTCCTGGCCCACGCAAAGATATTCCTTCATATCGATGCTCATGCTGGCTCCGGTGCTGCCCAGGGATTCGGCCAGCGCCACCGAGGCGCCGCCATGGAGCAGGCCGAAGGGCTGACGGGTCCGCGCATCGACAGGCATGGTCGCCCGGACGAAGTCATCGCCGATTTCGGTGAATCTGATTCCAATATGTTCGACCATGGAGCCCGCGCTTCCGGCATTCAGTTCCTCCAGTGATCGCAAACTTTTCCATATCGTCATTCTGAATCCTTGAGCTTGGCGGACACTCGCCGGTAGGCTTCGCGAAACGGAATACCCTCTTCGGCCACGAGCGCGTTCGCCGCCGCCGCCGCATGTATCCCTGGATCGAGGCGAATATTCTCCGGCCGAAAGCGCACCCCGTCGAGAGCACTCGGCAGGATGTCGAGCGTCTGCAGACAGGAATCGATGCCGCGGAACAGCGGCGGCTTGATCAGCTGCAGATCGCGGTGATAGCCCGAAGTCAGCTTTTGAGTGATGCCGAGCACCTCGTTGAGCGCCGCCTGCGCGACGGCGCTGCGCCCGCGCACCAGTTCGAAGACGTCGGGATTGCGCTTCTGCGGCATGATGGAGGAGCCGGTGGTGAAGGCATCCGGCAGTGCCACGAAGGCGAATTCCTGGGTGTAAAAAAGCAGCAGGTCAGCCGCCAGGCGCCCCATGTCCTGCGCCAACAGGGTGATTTCGAACAACAGCGACGCCTCGGCCTTGCCGCGGGAGAGCTGTACCGCCGTCACGGGCTCCTGAGTGACCTCAAATCCCAGACGCCGCCGGGTCTCCTCGCGGCTCACGTTGAGATTCGGCGTGCCGTAGCCGGCCGCGGATCCTAAAGGATTCTGGCCGATGCGCCGCTGCGTCGCTTCCAGACCCACGGCGTCGTCGCGTATTTCCGCGGCAAAGCCCTGCGCCCACAGCGCGACGCTGCTCGGCATGGCCTGCTGCATGTGGGTGTAGCCGGGCAGCGCCACCTCCGCGTGCCGCTTGGCCAAGGCATCGAGCGCATCCGCCACTGCCGTCGCGCCGCGCTGCAGCCCCAAAGCGGCATCGCGCAAGTACAGCCGCAGCGCGGCGAGCACCTGGTCATTGCGCGAGCGGCCGGCATGCAGGCGCCCGCCGGTCTCACCCAAGCGCGCGGTGAGCAAGTTCTCGATCGCCGTCTGGCAATCCTCTTGTTCCAGGGAGATGCGCCAATCTCCGCGCGCGTGCTCTTCGTCGATTGCCTTCAAGGCCTCGCGAATGGCATGGAGGTCCTGCGCCGACAGCAACCCTCCCGTGTGCAGCATTTCCGCATGAGCGATCGATGCCCGTACGTCGTAGCGCACCAGCCGGTTGTCCAGCACGAAATCGTCGCCGGCCGTGAACTCGAGCACGCGGGCGTCGAGCGGAGTTCCCTTGTCCCAGAGCCGTGTCATCCCGATGCACTCAATTGTTCCGCCGGACTCAAGGCGGTGAGATCGGCCACCACCAGGGTGCCCGTGCCTTCATTCGTAAAAATCTCGGCGAGCAGGCTATCCGCGGACTTGTAGCTGATGACGTGCACCCGGCGCACGCCGCCGCGGATCGCATTTTCGATCGCCGCCGCTTTGGGCAGCATGCCGTCCTTGAGCGAGCCCTGGTCGCGCAGACGCTTCAGTCCCTTGATGTCCGTATACGACACCACCGAGCCCGGGTCCTCGGCCCGTTCCAGGATGCCCTGCGCCCCGGTGCACAGCACGAGTTTCTCCGCCGACAAGGCGCCGCCGATGGCGGCCGCCACGGTATCGGCGTTGATGTTGAGCAAAATGCCGTTCGAGTCGGCCGACAAGGGGCTCACCACCGGCATCAATCCATCCGCGAGCAGCTTCTCGATCACCGCCGTATTGACCGAATCGATATTGCCGACGAAGCCGTAGTCCACGGTCTCGCTCGACCCTTCGGAGATGCGCACCGGCGGGCGCTTGTGCGCGCGGATCAGTCCCGCATCGACGCCGGAAAGCCCGATGGCCTCGATGTCGAGCTCCCGGCAGATCGCGAGAATGCGGGTGTTGATGAGGCCGTTCAACACCATCGCGGTCACGTCGATGGACTCCTTGTCGGTGACCCGCCGGCCGTTGACCATGCGGGTATCCAATCCCAAGGTTGCTTGCAGGCTGTCCAACTGTGGTCCGCCGCCATGGACCAGCACGGTCTTGATGCCCACCTGGTGAAGGATCGCCACCTGCTCGATCAAGGCGCGCGTCGACATTTCGTCGCTGAACACGGCACCGCCCGCCTTGATGACGAACACCTTGTTCTTGTACATGCGGATGTAGGGCGCCGCGCTCTTGAGCGCACGCACGGCGATGGAAGGGTCAGGTCGGCTCATGATCATTGAATTCTCCCAAAAGGCACGTTCATGCCAGCATGCGGTGCAGAACGGCCATCTGCACTATCAAACGATTGAAGGCCTCGAGCTTGACCACCGCGCGCGGGCCGTCCAGCACTTCGTCGGCCACTGCGACGTTGCGCCGCACCGGCAGGCAGTGCATGAGCTTGGCATCGGGCGCCGCGCCCGCGAACCATGGTTCGCGCACGCACCAGTCGGAAAGTTCTGCGCGCAGCCGCGAGTCCGCCTCGGAGTCGCCGTAGTACGTGGTGGTGCCCCACTCCTTGGCGTAGAGCACGCTCGCGCCGGCGAGGGCCGCAACCCGGTCAGAGGTTTCGACCAGCGAGCCGCCGGCGGCTGCCGCGGCCAAACGTGCATGGGACATGACGGCCTGCGGCAGGGCGAACCCGTCGGGCCGCAGTACCACGACTTCCATGCCGCGCATGGCCGCCATGTGCACCGTGGCCGCGGGAACGGCCAGGGGTAAGGCCCGAGGATGGTAGACCCAGCTCAGTACGAATTTGGCGCGCGTCGGAATGCCGAGCTCATCCATGGTGCGCCAGTCGGCCAGCGCCTGGCAGGGATGATTCATCGCCGATTCCAAATTGATCAGCGGCTTATCACAGAGCTCATCGATCAACCCGAACAGCGGCTCGCCGAGATCCAGGTCAAGATTCTTGCCCTCGGCAAAGGCGCGCACTCCCAGCGCGTCGCAGTACGACGCCAGCACCGGGATGCCCTCGCGGATGTGTTCGGCCGCCGCGCCGTTCATGATGGCATTACGCCGAGTCTCCAACTGCCAGGTTCCCTGGCCGGGCGTGATCACGAAGGATGATCCGCCGAGCCGCGCCATTCCCGCTTGGAAGGATGCCAGCGTGCGCAGCGACGGATTCATGAAAATCAGCCCCAGCACCTTGCCTGCCAGCGCGTGCGGGTCGGGCTTGTCCTTGAGCGCCTGCGCGAGCGCCAGCAGATCGAGCACCTGGTCGCGGCTGAAATCGGCGAGGCGGAGAAAGCGCTTCATGCCGAGATTTTCGCCAATGCGTCGCTCAAGCGGTCCACGTGCCCCTCGTTCAGGATGTAGGCCGGCAGCAGGCGCAAGATGTGCGGATCCGCGCTCGTGCCCGTGAGGATGTTCTTCGCGAGCAGTGCCGCCTGCACGTCCTTGGCGGGACGCGAAGTCTTGAGCCCCAAAAGAAAGCCGGCTCCCTGCACGCCGGTGACGGGGCCGATGATGCAGCTCGCGCGAATGTAAGAGGAGACCTGGCGCACGTTCGCGAGCAGCGATTCGGATTCGATGGTGTCGATCACGGCTTCGGCGACGGCGCAGGCCATGGGGCCGCCGCCGAAGGTCGTGCCCATGTCATCGTGCTTGATCTGCCCCGCGACGCGGCGCGACATCAACAGCGCCGACACGGGAAAACCGTTGCCCAAGGCCTTGGCGGCCGTGATCATGTCGGGGATGACGCCGTAGAAATTGGCGGCGAAGGGCGCGCCGGTGCGGCCCATGCCGCACTGGACCTCGTCGAAAATCAGCAAGGCACCCACGTCGTCGCAACGGCGGCGCAATTCCTCCAGCATGGTCTTGCCCACTTCGTAGGCCCCGCCCACGCCCTGAACGGGCTCGACGATCACCGCGGCCGTGTTCCGGTCGACCAAGCCTTCGATGGCGCCCGGATTGTCGCGCGCTACGAAACTCACATCGAAGGGCCGTCGCGGGAAGCCGTACCACTTCTCGAGCGCGCCCCAGGTCACCGCGCCCGCGGCGGCGGTTCTGCCATGGAAACTCTGTTCGAGCGCGACGATCTTGCTGCGGCCGGACAGCTTGAAGGCGAGCTTCAGCGCGTTTTCATTCGCTTCGGCGCCGCTGTTGATCCAGAACACCGTGTCGAGGCCGAGCCCCACGAATTTGGCGAGCCGGGCCGCGGCGCGCTCGCGAACCACCAAGGGAACCGCATTGGTTTGGAAAGCCATCTGCCGCGCCTGGCGCTCGAGCGCGGCGAGCCAGCGCGGGTGACCGTACCCTAAGCCCGCGACTGCGTGTCCGCCATAAAAATCCAATATCTTGCGGCCGTCGCGCGCATGCAGCCACACGCCCTCGCCATGCGCCACTTCGATGGGATATTGCGCAAACACTTGCGCCAAGTGGCTGTTCAATGCCTGAGTGGTGGTCGTCAGAGGGGTGGCCATTGTTGTACCGATTGTCGTTCTATTGTCGTTATAAAATCCGCCGCGTCCGCGTCGTCATCATCCATAGGTCAGATCTTTCGTCTGCCCGTCGTCAAGTCCAGCCGGGCGCCGGGGCCGTGAGGCCCGTCGTCTCGGCAAAACCCAGCAGACGATTCATCCACTGAATGGCGCCGCCGGCGGCGCCCTTGTTGAGATTATCGAGCACGGACATGACCGCGATGGAATTGCCGTTGGTCACCGCGCCCAAGTGCGCATAGTTGCTGGTGGCGACGTCCTTGATGCGCGGCGCCGTCTCCCCCACCCACACGAACGGACAGTCCTTGTAGTACGCCTTAAGAGCCTCGAGCGCCTGGGCGGTGGAGATGGATTTCTTGAGCCCGGCCTGCACCGTGACATGGATACCGCGCGCAAAGGGGCCGGAGTGCGGTACGAAGTTGAGCTCGGCCTCGATGCCGGACGCGAGTTTCGCGCAGGCGATGATCTCCGGAACATGCCGATGACTCAAGGCGCCGTAGGTGTACAGGTCGCTGTGCCGAAGCGGATGATGCGTGCCCTCGACGGGCTTACGGCCTGAACCGGTGCTGCCGGTGATGCCCGTCACGAACAGGCGGGTCTCGGTCAGCCCCAGCGCCAGCAAGGGCACGACGGCGAGCAGCGTCGCGGTCGCGAAGCATCCGGGGTGCGCGACATGCGGCGTCGGCGACTTCTGCAAATGCTCGGGTACGGCACAGGTGAAGTCGCGAATCCTCGCCGGCGCGCCATGCGCATGCTTGTACACCGATTCATATGCAGCCGCGCTCGAGTAGCGGAAGTCGGCGGATATATCCACGCAATGGACGCGCGTGCCGGCCGCCTCGGCGGCGCCCAGCAGCCGGTCGATGAGGGCCGCGGCTGCGCCGTGAGGCGCCGCGGAAAATAGCGCACTGTGCGGCGCGCGGCGCACATGGCTCTCGATCTCCTCCAGAGCCGCGAACTTGAGCTCAGGATAGGCGCTGCGCAAATGCGCAAAGGCGCCCGCGACCGGCGCGCCGGGCTGACTGTCCGACAGCACGGCGGCGACTTCGAGTTGCGGATGGCCGGCAATCAGCCGCAGCAACTCGCCGGCCACATAGCCGGTGCCGCCCAGCACGATCGCGGGGGTTTTCGCGCTCATTCGCCCGCAACTTTGGATTCGCGCGCCTGGGTCAAGCCCATCCGCGCGATGATGTGATCGCCCAGGTCCGCGGGACTGCTGATGGCATTGAAGGCTTCGACATTCATCTGCTCGCGGATGATCTCGACCCCGACCAGATTGTCGGTTGCGGGGCCGGTGACCACAGCGGGTTCGATGCCGAAGCGCTCGCGCAATAATTTGACGCCGCCCCAGGCGGCCACCGGATCGTTGGCCGAGAGCACCACCGCGGTCAGCGCCTTCTTGATGTCGGGCTGAAGCAGGATGGATTCCACGCCGTACGTTCCGAGTAGTCCGTCTCCCAATTCGAACACGATGACGTCCGGCTGACCGGCCGCCATTTCCGTGAGCATGCTGCGCGTCAGCGCCGGACCACATTTCGCCGTGGTGGTCACGATCCCTAAATCGGTGAAGATCATGGTGCGCCGCGCACCCGAATCCTCGAACGCCAGAATGTCACGCCGCAGCGACACGCCCGTGGCCTTGAAGGCATCCACCGTGAGTCCACGGTGGCGCATGCGCGCGATGATGGCGGAGGCCGCCGCGGTTTTGCCGGCCTCCATGCAGGTGCCGGCAAGTGCCACCACCGGCACGCCGCGCACGTTGAGCGCCGCCTCATAGTCCAGCGCCTTGTATCCGACTTTCGCGGGCACGCCGATGCGCTCGCCCAGATAGGGGAAGGTCAGCACGGCGCCCAAGACCTTGCAGTCAAAGGGCTTGCCCTTGTCCGGGGTTGCCGAATCGCAGATGCCGAGCACGCCGCCGATGTTCAGCATTTGAATCACATCGCCCGGCTTGAGCGCTTCCGGAATGTGGCCCGAATAGCCGAACAGCGCCTTGCGATGACCCAGCGCGCCCACCACCACATCGCCGCGCGCCACTTTCGCCATGCGGCCGCTGGTCAACTCGACCGTGTTGTAGGTCGACTTGTTGTTCAGGATCTCGACCACCAGCACCAGCCCTTCCTCGCAGGGAATGTCGGCGGCAATGCGAATTTCGTGCGACAGGCCGCAGGCCTGCGTCACCGAGGCGATTTTGTCGACGACCACCGTGCGCATGCCGCTCACGACGTTGCTCCGGGCGCGGACGCGGGCATGGGCGCTGCTGCCCCGGGCGCGGATGCGGGCGCCGCCGCCGCATTCAGGCCCGCGCGCCGGTAGAACACCCCGGTCAGGGCGAGCATCTTGGAGTACCCCAAGGCGTCGGCCGGAGTCCATTCGCCGGCCGCTTCGCCGTAAACGCCCTTCGATGCCGCCATCAAGGAGTAGGGCGAGGTGACGCCTTCCACGAACGCCGATCCGGGGCGGAATAGCAATCGCACCTCGCCGCTGACCCTCGCCTGAGAGCACAGGAGCAGCGCTTCGATGTCGCGGCACACCGGATCCAAGTGCTGTCCTTCGTGCACCAGATCGCCATAGGGTTGCGCAACGGACTCCTTGATGCGCGCCTGCTTGCCCGTCAACACCAGTTTTTCCAGTTCGCGATGCGCCGTCAGCAGCACTTCGGCCGCGGGCGCTTCGAAGGCAACCCGTCCCTTGGTGCCGATCACGGTGTCGCCCAAATGGATGCCGCGGCCGATGCCGAAGGGGCCCGCGAGCGCTTCCAGCTGTTCGATGATGGCGACCGCCGGCAGCGCGGTCCCGTCGAGGCTCACCGGAACACCCCGGCTGAAACCGATGGTATGGCGTTCCGCGGGGCGCGGCGCCGAGTACGCGTCCTTCGAGAGAACCCAGGCGCTCTCGGGAATGCTGCCCTCGGAGGTCAGCGTTTCCTTGCCGCCGATGGTGACACCCCACAGTCCCCGGTTCACCGAGTATGCGGCGCCGAACGGCGGAATCGGCAGGCCATGGTCCTGCAGGTACTTGAGCTGTTCCGGCCGCTTGAATGCACGGTCGCGCACGGGCGCGATGATCTCAAGGTCGGGTGCCAGTGCCCGCAGTGCCACCTCGAAGCGCACTTGGTCGTTGCCCGCCGCCGTGCAGCCGTGAGCCACGCTGGTGGACTTGAGCGACAGCGCCATTTGCGCAATGGTCTGCGCCTGCAGCACGCGCTCGGCGCCCACGCACAGCGGGTACACTCCGCCCCGGCGTACATTGCCCATGATCAGGAACTTGAGCACCTGCTCGAAGTAGGCGCTGCGCGCATCGATGAGATGATGCTCGATCGCGCCCAATTGCTTGGAACGCAGGGCGAGCGACGCCGCCGCATCGTCGTCGATGCCGCCGGTATCCACGGTCACCGTGATCACCGGACGGCGGTAGGTGTCCTTGAGCCATGGAACACAGAACGACGTGTCGAGGCCGCCGGAAAAAGCCAACAGTATGGGCTCTGCGCCCTGCGTTGAGGTCGGTGTCATGGGGGTCAGCGTCCGAAGAGGGCGAGAAGGCGGTCGGCCAGCTTGCGCTGCTCGCGCGCGCCGGCAGTGGCGATGAATATGGTGTCATCTCCCGACAGGGTGCCGACGACCTCGGGCCATCGGGCGGTGTCGATCGCAACCGCCACGCTCTGCGCCGCGCCGACGGTGGTTTTCAATACGGTGAGATTCGTGCCCGCGGTCAGGCGGGCGTTGACGAATTGCTTGAGGTTCGAGAAATCGCTTTTCTGCGGAGCCGTCGTCTCGGGCAGCACATAACGGTCGCCCATCTTGGCCACGCCCAGCTCGCGCAAATCCCGGCTCACGCTCGATTGCGTCGCGACATGCCCATGCTTGCGCAACATGGCGACCAATTCGTTTTGCCGGCCGACGGTCTGCTCGCGAATGATCTTCGCCAGCAGGGTGCGGCGCGCCGGGGCGCTGTTGTGATCGATGTCGGACCGTAGCATATCGACTCAGTGCATAAAGTTGCGCGCATCCTGCATAAAAATGCAGCGTCTGTCAATGAGGCGGCCCGCACCTTGATAATCCGATTCGCGGCACGAGATCCCAAGGGTTCAAAGCGGTGGGTTCATGGTTCCTTTTTCCATACTCGATCTGTCCCCGGTGGCGCTGGGCAGCAATGCGGCGCAGTCGCTGCGCAACACCCTGGATCTCGCGCGCCACGCGGAAGCCTGGGGCTACCGGCGCTATTGGCTGGCCGAGCACCACAGCATGCCGGGGATCGCGAGCGCCGCCACCTCGGTGGTGATCTGCCATGTGGCATCGGGCACCTCGAGCATCCGCGTCGGCGCCGGCGGCATCATGCTGCCCAATCACTCGCCGCTGGTGATCGCGGAGCAATTCGGGACTTTGGAAAGCCTGTTCCCGGGCCGAATCGACCTAGGCCTCGGCCGAGCGCCGGGGTCCGATCAGCTCACGGCGCGGGCCCTGCGGCGCAATCTCGCTTCCGACCCCGAGCAGTTTCCGCAGGATGTCCTGGAATTGATGAGCTACTTCGCGGCGCCGGCGGCCGATCAGCGCGTCATGGCGATCCCCGGTGCCGGATTGAAGGTGCCGCTCTGGATCTTAGGCTCGAGCCTGTTCGGCGCGCAGGTCGCCGCGGCGCTGGGGCTACCCTTCGCGTTCGCCTCGCACTTCGCACCCGCCATGATGATGCAGGCCCTGGAAATCTATCGCGCCCGGTTCCAGCCGTCCGAGCAGCTCGACCGGCCCTACGTGATGCTGGGATTCAACGTGTTCGCCGCCGAGTCCGACGCCCATGCGAGGTTTCTTGCCACCTCGATGCAGCAAGCCTTCGTGAACCTGCGCAGCGGCCGGCCGATGCAGCTGCCGCCGCCCAGGGAAGGGTACGACGCCGAGCTCCCACCGGCGGCGCGGGCGATGCTCGCCGACGTGCTCACCTGCTCCGCCGTCGGCGCGCGCGACACGGTCCGCCATGCGCTCAATGCCTTCATCGAGCGCACACGGGCCGACGAATTGATGATCACTTCGCAGATATTCGATCACGCCGCGCGGCTGCGCTCCTACGAGATCGCCGCCGAGCTGCGCGACAGCCTCCCGTAGCGTACCGCCGCTGAGACCCGCGCGGGCAGCGCCGGCTTACCCCGGCAAACCGAGAAAGGCGCGCATGCGGTCGACTTCCGCCTCGAGGCCGGCGCGGAACGCGGCGCTGCGCGGCGCGCGGCCGCCGATGTAGCCGAAGGAGCAGCGCAGGCCGCCGTCGGTGGCCGCCGCATTGCCCCACCCGATCACGCGATCGCGCCAGAGCAGGGGCAGCGCGTAGTAGCCGAGCTTGCGCTTCGGCGCGGGGGTGTAGGCCTCGAAGCGATAGGCCCAGCCCCAGAAGATCTCAAAACGGCGGCGGTCCCACACGATGGGGTCGAAGGGCGCGAGCAGGCGCACGCCCTCGTCCGGCTGCCAGCGCACCGACGCCGGACTCTCCCCCGCGGGCCAGTACCAATCGATGCCGTCCGTGCGCGCATGGCTTAAGCGCGCCTTGGCGCGGGCGAGCGACGGTCTGCACTCCGCGCTCCACTGCGGAGCCGCGCCGCGCAGGCGATGGACCAGGGCCCCCAAGGTGGGAGCGGGAAGCGGCGCATATTTGTGAACGATCAAGTCCACGAGGGCGTCCATGCGCGAACTCGCGGCGGCCACATCCCCCGGTTCGGCGCCGGCCGCGGCGTCCGCCGGCAGCGCACGCGCCGAGTACACGCGGGTGCCGCCCTCGCGGCGCGCGACGCGCAACATGCCGCGGTAGTGCATCACGTCGAGCAATTCCGTGGTCGCATTCGACGAACCGCCGAACCAGTTGGTCACCTTGCCATGCGCGAAGTGCGCGTCCACCGCGCGCGGATGCACCGCCCCGTGCTCGCGAACGAAGGCCAGCACCGCCTGCGCCTGCTGGGCACGCGCCGGGGTCCACACCGTCCGGGCCGTGCGCGGATGCATCAACTCATGGTTCGCCCGCGGCAGGTAGCCGTAGTTGACGAAGAAGTCCTCCTCCAGCGGCAGCTTCGGATAGCGGCGCTCGAGGTCGCCGGCCTGATAGTTCGCCACCCGGTGACGCAGCGTCAGGTCCTGCGCGCGGGCGGGAGCGCGGATGGGATCGGCCTGCACGAAGCCCAGCTTGCCGATCGCTCTCCTCAGCGTGGTCGGCTTGAACAGCGAGCGCGCGACGGCGTAGCGGCGCAGATGTTCCAGGGTGACGTGCATGGCGCGAATGATACCCAATCTTCGCCCGGGCATTTCCCGGGCTCTGGTACATTGTTGCCGATGCTGGAAACCATCGAAGTAGCAACCGCGCCGAAACCGGATGCCGCCGTGATCTGGCTGCACGGCCTCGGTGCCGACGGACACGATTTCGAACCCGTCGTTCCCGAACTCGTGCGGCGTGGCGAGCGGGCCTGGCGTTTCATCTTTCCCAACGCTCCGGTGCGCCCGGTGACCATCAATGGCGGCATGTCCATGCGCGCCTGGTACGACCTCAAGGGGTTGGACCGCAGGGCTGTGGAAGACCTGGCCGGCTTTCGAGACAGCGATGCACAGATCCGGCGACTGATTGCGCGGGAAGGTGAGCGCGGTATTCCGGCAGGACGCATCGTGCTCGCCGGTTTTTCGCAAGGTGCCGCCGTGTCGCTGTATACCGCCCCGCGTTTCCCTGAAGCACTGGCCGGAGTGATGGCCCTGTCGGGTTATCTACCCGCCGAGAGCTCGCTGCGCGCCGAGCGCGCGCCGGCCAATGACGCCACGCCGATATTCATGGCGCACGGCCGGGGCGACGCCGTGCTACCCATGGCTTTGGGAGTGCAGTCGCGCGACTATCTTTCGGCCCAAGGATATGCCGTCGAGTGGCATGACTATCCGATGGCGCACGCGGTGTGCGCCGAAGAGATCGCCGATATCCGCAATTTTCTGTTCCGCGTTTTGCCATAATGCAGGCGAGCCTCGGGCGCGCAAACCCGCGCCGGCGACGGTAACAGCCAGGTGACAGGGTGATTCACGGAGACTAAGCTCACCGCCCCATCATTTTTTTATAAGCGAGATCGCAACGTGGCCACATCCGCTTCAACAAATCGCGCGAAGCTCACTGCTGCGGCGCAACGTCTCCATACGGAAGCGGCGCAGGCCACCACCCGAGCCGAGACCGCGAAGCAGCAGGTGCGCCTGGCCAAGGCCGTACTGAAACGAGCGCGAAAACTCGCCAAAGCCAGCAAGAAAGCCGCCAAACAGGCGAGGAAAAAGGCCAAAGCGGCGCAGGCCGCCGTTCGAACTCCGGCGCAGAAGCCGGCCGCGCCGGGAAAGTCGGCAGCGGGAAAGTCGGCGGCGGCAACGAAGACCGGCGCCAAGTCCGCCGTTCGCAATAAACCCGCTCGGGTCAAGACTGCTCCGGCAAAGTCTGCGCGGATCAAGGCCGCCAAAGCCAAGACCGCAAAGCCAACGACGCGTCGCGCCGCTCCCCCGAAGGCGGCGCCGCCCGCCGCCGTGAAGCGGCGTGCCAAACCTAAGGCGAGCGCCGCGCCGAAACCTGCTGCGCCGGTGAGAGCGATGAAGAAGGCCGCCGCGAAGCCCGCTGCGGCGCCGACCCCGCCGTCGGAGCTCCCGGTAGAGGCGGCCGACAACTCGCCGCCTGCACCCTCCGTCACTGCTGCGGGATGAAGCGCAGCAGGAGGCCGGGAAATAAGGCTTCGACCCCCAGGGCCAGGAGCAGCGATGCCAGGAAGCCGATGATCTGCCCGAGCACCCACAGCACGAAGGCCTTGCGCGTGGCCAAGCCCTGAATTTCGCTGAATCCCATCACCTGCAGCACGATGCTCCAGATCAGGAGCAGGACATATGCGATGAACTGCAGATGGACCAGCAGCACGACAAAGCCCTCGGCATCGGCACGCGGAGTTTCGACGAAGGCCGCCTCTCCTGCGAGCAGCGCGGTCAGCACCCAGATGGCGAGCGAGGCGGCCAACGGCACGCTGCCGTAGGCGAGGACGTGTATGACTTGCGGGGTGGTTGATTTGCCGCCGGCGCGAGCACCCAGGCGACGGTAGATGACCGCCATTAGAAATAAGCTCAGGACACCCGCAACGGCGCCGTAGACAAAGGAATTTCCGAGGATTTCTGCCACGTCGTGATGGGCGCCTGCGCCCTGGGTGCGGTACAGAGCGAGGAAGTTGCCGATGCCCTGAGCCGCAGCCAGGAAGTAGTCGACGAAGCCCACCGGCCGCGCCGCCATATTGCGAAACACGCGCCGGGGTCTTAACCAGACATCTCGCAAGGGTCGAATGGGTTCTTCGGTCGGCAACACCCGAACAGCGTACGCAATCCATGTGACTGACTCCAGCATCACACAGATGACAGCAGACTTTTTCGGGGCTACTCTCACAATGAGTTCGTACGATCTCCCAGGAGAAGATTGACCATGGCAAAGAAGAGCAAGTCGAAGAAACGTCCCGTGGCAAAGGCAAAGCGCCACGCCGCCAAGAAGAGTGTCGCGAAGAAAAAAGCACGACCGGGCAAGGTAAAAGCCAAGAAGGCCGGAAAGGCGAAGGTTGCGAAGAAGGCCGTAAAAGCTGCGCCCAAGAAGGCCAAGCCCAAGGCCAAAGTCGTCGCCAAGAAGAGTGCGCCGAAGCGACCCGCGCCGTCGCCGATGCCGGCGCCCATGGCGGCACCGCCCGCAGCGCCGGTTGCAGAGACGCCGACATCGACGACTCCCAGTACAGAGCCGTTGGCGTTTTAACGATTCGCCGGTGGGTCAGGCGCGCATCAGCCCCTGAAGGGGGCGCGCGCCGCTACTGTCGGGGAATACTCGGGTGGAAAGAGTCCGCGCATCGACGTGCATGTGCTCGTCGAGCACGGCTTTGAATACGCTGCGCAAATCGAGTGTCGGCCGCAAATCGCGGTCATCGAGCAACGCTCCTGGGTTAAGGCCCGGCCAGTCCGCGATCACACGGCCGCCGCGAACCGCGCCGCCCGCGAGAAAGGCGCAGCCGCCGGTCCCGTGATCGGTGCCTCGCGTGCCGTTCATGGCGGCGGTGCGGCCGAATTCGGTCACGACGAGTACGGCGGTCTGCGGCCATAAGGGACCTAAGTCCTCCGCCAGCGCCCGCAAAGCCCCGTCAAGTCCGGCCAGCCGCTGCGCCAGCGCTCCCTGAGCACCGCCTTGGTTGGCATGCGTATCCCAGCCGCTGGCTTCAATGACCGCCACCTCGGGACCGCCTTCGCTGCGCATCAAGGTGGCCGCCATGCGGGCTGCGCCGCCGACCCGATCCGCGGCGGCCGGCTTGACCGCGCCGCCCGGCGCCGCCGCCATCGCCGGAGCGGGGTCGCCCCCCTCGTCGGTGAGCTTCTCGGTCTGCACCGCCTCGCTCAAACGGGCCGAAAACCAATCATCGTGGGAGTAGAGGTCGGCCAACCGCGAGAGTAGTTCCTCATCCACATCCGGGGTTGCCTGGGGCGATTTGGAAATCACCGGCGCATCGCCGCGCAGGATCAGCGGCACGTTCTGGCTGATGGCGACGGCGTGCTCGCCCGCTTTACCCGCACCGGCGCCCGCAGGCAGTGCGGCGAGCGCGCGGTTGAGCCAGCCGTCGGCCGTGCCCAAAGGCCGCGTCAGTCCGTTCTCCAGCACGTTCTGTCCGTCGAAATGCGAGCGGTCGCGGTACGGCGAGGCAACGGCATGGAATACCACCAGCTCGCCGGCGAGGTAGCGCTCATGCAGAAACGCGAAGGAGGGATGCAGGCCGAAGGTGCCGTTCAGTGCCAGCGCACCTTTGGGCGAACCCGGGGCGGCGATCGCGAGCTCCCGGTGCAGGTCCGCGTAGTGGGGGTCGGCGTAAGGGGGCACGGCGGCGAGACCATCCAGTGCACCGCGCAAGATCACCACCACCAGGCGCGCGGACCCCCCGGTGTGGGCAAAAAGTACCCTGGGCAGGGCAGCGCTCAAGCCTAAGCCGCCCGCGCCCAGCAGAAAGCGGCGCCGATCGAACCTTGAGTGGAAGGAGTGCATCGCTATCTCCGCTGAAATTCGGGGCTCATGAGGAGCAGTGCCAGCGCTTGGGTGGAGGAGGTGGCCCGCCGCAGTGCCGTCACGGTTTCAGGGCGCGCGTAGGCCCCCAGGCTCGACGTCGCGACATCCACGGGTTCGAGACCCTGCTCGTATCGGTCCGCCACCCGCGAGGCCCACAGCACCCGATGCATGAGGGCATCCGATCCGTCCCAGGCCTTCGAGGTGTCCGGCCAGCCCGCGGGCGATCCTGGCGTGTATTGGCGCTGTCCCAGAAGATCGAAGCTGTGCAGCACTTCCTCGGGTTGGCGCGGCGAAATGCTCAAGGATCGCAGGGTGGAGAACACGAAATCCTCCGGCGTCTTGAACTTGCGGGCACCGGCATCCCAGGCCTCGGGCGACTCGATCAATGCCGCGTACACCTTCGGCAGGTCGCCGCCGGATTTGAGGAAGGCATTGGCGACGCGCGCGACGGCGGCCGGCGGCGGATCATCGGAGACGAAGTGCCGCACCAGCTTGGTGGCAATGAAATGCGCCGTGGCCGGATGGCGCGCCAGATCGGAAAGCACGGCCTCACCCTGCGCCAGCCCGTCCTCGCGGTAGGTCTTGCCGAGGAAGGTCTTTGCGCCCGGCTCGTGCAGGTTATCGCGAAAATAAAAACGTCCGGGTGTCCCGCCGGCCAGCCGCCCCTTACCGCCGCCGATCGACCATCCGCTGATGATCTCGGCGAAAGCGGTGACATCCGTTTGCGAGTAGCCGCCGTCCACGCCCAAGGTATGCAGTTCGAGAATTTCGCGCGCCAAGTTTTCGTTGATGCCGAACTGACGGACGGGCTTGCCCGAGGCATCCGTTCCCTGCTCAGCAAATGCCCGCCGGGCCTGGCGCCGGGCGGCCAGCTGCGCGAGATCAGAGTCCTTGCCGACCGAATTCTGATTGTCGAGAAAGGCGATCATGGCGGGGTGTTGCTCCACCGCCGTCAAAAGGTCGATGAAGCGGCCGCCGACATGCGGCCGAATCGCCTCGTTCTCCAGAGTGCCGGCGATGCCGGAAACCGCTCCCTTGTCCGCCGACACCGCAAAGTGATTGGTCCAAAAGTGCACCAGGCGTTCCGCAAACGGCCGCGCGGTCAGGGCGGCGCTCTGGGCCCGCGCCAGAACCTGCGCCCGATAGTGGGGGAGGTAGGCATTGCGCACCGGGTTGAACGGCGCTGCGGCGCCGGTCGCTGCCGGGGCTTGCGCCCCCTCGCGCTTCATTTCCTGGGCGTAGTCGCGGGCCGCCTGCACTTCGGCGAAGATCTGATCGGAGGGCGTCAGCGGTGTATTTCCGGCGAGCTCCACCGCCCCGCGGATTTGCGCCATCAGCCAGGCGCGCGGATCGCCGGCGGCGGCGGCGAGATCGCCCGGCCGAGCGCCCAGCCCAAAACGCAGCACGGCTATTTCGGTTTGCATAGAGAGACAACGGCACAGTACCCCGACCGTTGACCCCAAAACTGCCGATCAGCTCACAGGGGGCGGCTGTCCTGCAACTTGCGGCAGGACCTCATCGAAACACGCCCAGCTCGGCGCCGCGGAGGTCCAAATGGTGGCGGCAGGCCGGGCGATCTCGGGATCATCCAGAGTGCCGGCGCGCACGAACACAAGGTGCGGCCGGGCCTCGGCTTGGCTGAACATCTGGGTGCCGCACCGGGGACAGAAGCGCCGGTGCATGACGCTGCCGCTGTCGGCCACACTCTCGTAGTCGCGAAGCTCGCCTTCCACACTCACCTTATCGCTCGGAAAGCAGACGTTGACCGTGCCGCTCCCTGCGCCCAAGTATTGGCAGAGCCGGCACCAGCACACGCGGGTTGCGAGGGGCGCAGCGCTGATCGAAAAGCGCACGGCGCGGCACAGGCAGCCTCCGGTAATGTCCATCTCGATTTCCCCTACTGAATGGGCCATAGAAAGTGCACGGCGAACACGACGGCGATGACGGCAATGATGACATTGAGGGCGACGCCGACCTGGGTCCAATATCCGGGGGGCACCACCGCGGGGTCCAAGTCTCTGGCGACCTGGCGGAATTGCCGCGCGGAAATCAATGCAACCGCCGCACCCAGCAGCAGCAGCAGGACCCCGAGGCCGAGCGAGAAACCGCGCTGCGATCCCGTCACCGGCTGGTGCGCCACCACTTGTAGAAACAGCCCAAAGCGTTCCACCACGAAACCGAAACCCATCAAGGCGATCGCGCTGCGCTGCCAGGCGAGAAGCGTGCGTTCGGCGGCGAACAGCACGCGAGGATCTGCCGTGTAACTCATACATTGCCTCCACGTCCCGGCTGGTGATCTCCCGGCGAGGGCGTTATTCTTGAAACGCCGGCGTACCCGTCAACGGCGGGAAAGCCAAGGCGTTTGGTTACCTATCCAATACTACAAAACTTGGTCGCCATCATGAATCAGCGCAAATGGTCAATTGCGGTTTGCGGTTTGGCATTCGCGCTGTCGACGATCCTTGCGGCCTGCGTGGTTGCTCCCGACCAGCGACATTATGCCGGCGGGGTGGTCATGGTTGCGCCCCCGCCGCCGCGTGTCGAGACCATGGGTGAACCGCCGACGCCGGGATTCGTGTGGTTGAGCGGTTATTGGGGCTGGGTCGGCGACCGATACGAATGGACGGCGGGTCACTGGGAAGCTCCTCATCCCGGACGGCACTGGGTCGCGCACCAGTGGGTGCGCCAGGGTGACGGCTGGCGCATGAAGCCCGGACACTGGGAGCGCGGCTAAGGTCCCACGCCCACCAACCCTAGCGTGGGACAAAGGCATCGGCGCCGGTCTTGATTATCAATGCGATGACGATGGCGATGAATGCGACACGGACGAATTTGCTGCCGTGCTTCATCGCCGTATTCGCGCCGAGCACACTGCCGGAGGCATTGCAGACGCCGAGGGCCAACCCTAGGACCCAGTGAATATCGCCATGAATGCCGAAGAACAACAGCGCGCCCGCATTGGTGGCCATATTGATGGTACGGGCGCTGGCCGAGGCGTGCAGAAAATCGAATCCATACAGGCGGATGAACAGCAGCATCAGAAAACTTCCGGTGCCCGGCCCGAAGAATCCGTCGTACAGACCGATGCCGGCGATGGACGCCAGTGCGAGAAGCCCAAGGCGCCGTGAAAACTCGATGGGCGCATGACGCGCGCCCATGTCCTTGTACCGCAGCACGTACAGCAGCACGGCCGTCAACATGAAGGGCACGAGGGGCCGGAACAACGCCGGAGAGACCGAGCTCACCAGCCGCGCACCCGCGAGCGCCGCGACGAACGCGAGGGCCGCGGCGGGTAGGAGCGGGCGCCAGGGGATCCGCACCACGCGCCGGTAGCGGAGCACCGCGCTGCTCGCGCCGCAGATGCTGCCGAGCTTGTTCGTCCCCAAGAGCGCCGGCGGCGCGGCCGAGGGATAGCCTGCAAACAGGGCGGGCACCTGGATCAAACCTCCGCCGCCGACGATGGCGTCGATGAAACCGGCGACGAAGGCTGCGCACAGGACGAAGCCTAAAGTGGCAAAGCTTCCGCCTAACGCGATTGCGGCCAGAGCGTGCTCCCATGAATGTCGCGCAGGCGTCCGTCGCCGCCGGCGTCGAACCAATACTCGATCAGGCGGAAGGATATGGATTGCCGCGGAGGCAGCAACGTACCGTTCGAGGCGAGATCGGCGCGCGTGAACCAGCGCGCGTCCTCCAATTCCTGATCCCGCAGCCGCACCTCGGTGTTCACGGCATGCGCGGTGAACCCGAGCATCAGCGAGGCCGGGAAGGGCCAGGGCTGCGAGGAGTGATATTCGATGCGGTCGACTTCGATGCCTGTTTCCTCGAATACCTCGCGCGCCACCGCATCTTCGAGGGACTCTCCCGGCTCGACGAAGCCGGCGATGGTGGAGTAGCGCCCCACCGGCCAGCTTGCCTGGCGTCCCAACAGGGCCCGTTCGCCGTCGTCCACCAGCACGATGATCGCCGGATCGATGCGCGGGAACTGTTCATGGCGGCAGGCTGGGTCGCTGCACACCAGCACGTGCCCGCTCTTGGCGGGCACCGTTCTCGCACCGCATGTGCCGCAAAAGCGGTGCCGCCGCCTCCAGGAAATAATGGCGCGGGCGTAGCCCAAGAGTCCCGCCTCATCGATGGGGAGCACCGCGGCCAAGATGCGCAGATCCTCGAACCGCGTTGCCGGCGGCAGGGTCGGCGGCTCGCTCGATTCGATCTCGTACGCGAAGAAACTGGTGTCGCCGAATCGGCCGAGAAGAATCAAGTCGTTGCTGTTGCGCCGTTCGGGCGGAATGTCAGACAGCCCGAGGTACGCGGCGCGCGGGGCGTCGCCCTCGGCGATGAGACTGCGCGAATTCCACACCGGTATGATCCGGCTGCGCTCATCGGCGAGCGCGGCGGCGAACCACGCAGGATCCTGCCGCAAATGGGCGGCACGGTCCAAGTAGGGACCGGCGAAAATATTCCTTTGCTGCACGCCGTGATTCTAGCAGGGCGCCGCCGCGACCGGACCGCAGGCGCCGCAGCCCACCTTGTGTTTGGCCAATAGGTCGCGCAGCCGGACTCCGCCGCACACGGCGCAGCGAGAGATGGCGACTTCGTCGTGCCGCGTGAGCGCGAGCAGAAGGAACCACGCATGCTCGAAGGAAATGCCGGCGGGTGCGTGCAGGTCCAAGTACGCCTCATAGGCCTGACAGAGCAGGGTGCCCGACTCCAACGAGCCCACGCGATAGCGCGGCTCGAGCCCCGTGTCCGTGCCGCGCAACAGGCCGTACATGACGTACAGACTGGCCAGTTGCGCCGATTGAAAATTGAGCTCGGAGTTGCGGAAGAAAAAGGCGGCCTGACGCGGCGACTTGCCTCGATGCCTGAACACACGCCGCGCATCGTGGTCGAGCACGTAGCTGCGGTACAGCTTGCGGATGCGATCGTCGCTCAAGCCCGTCCACTGACGGATGGTGAAGGTGCGCGCTTCGTGGCGAATCAAACGCAGCGCAAGATCCAGGCGCTGCCGGTCCCTCGTGTAGCGATCATCAGACACTCTCATGTTCGCCTCCCTCATTTTCGTGCGGTTTCGGTCTCAAAAAGAATTTGACAGAAATTAATCACAAAGTTAGCTTGCTTGCCAAGTGATTCCGGTGTGTGATTTCGTCCTGTTTGCGGCGAAATTCGCCGGGCGCGCTCAAACCCCGGATATATATGGAAATTGTCGGGAGGCGGTCATGCAGGATGCAATCGTCGGCGGCTGGGCGGGGAACTCGCATTGGTCGGCCGGGAATCTGGGGTCGCTGCGCGACCTGAATCATCAGTTCCTGGATCTGGCCGCCGCGCGCGGCCGCGGCTGGGAGGCCGGTGCCGGCGTGCCGTTGGAGCTGGCCCTACGGGTGGCCCCGCTCTCCGCCTTGCAGCGCGAGGCCGCCGCGAGTTGCCCCTACGCACTGTTCGATCTGCGCTTTCAGGACGGCGGATACTGGCGCCGACGCCTGCAGAACTCGGGTGACTGGCGCGTCGCGGACGAGTCGATTGCCGACGACGATACGGTGAGCTTCGTGCGGCTGGCGCTCTTCTATTCGTGGCACATCTGCTCGAGCGCGAGCATCACGGCCCAGCTGCTCCTGGGGATGAACGGCGATGCGGCCGCGGAATTCCGCCGAATCACCGTCAATCAATTGCCCCCTCTGGCGGTCACCGAGGCGGCCAACCTGTCCGCGAGATGGAGCGAGTGCACCGCCTTTTGGAGCGCCCTCACGGCGGCCGCGTCGCGCGCCGACCCCGCCGCGCTGCGGAGGGTCCAGCTCCACGGCCTGCAACTCGCCGCCGCGGCGCGGTTGCCCCAACGAGGCTGACATGGCCGCGGCGATGATTGGCATTGCGGCCGGGGCCTCGCGAGGTTTAGGCTACGCGGTTCCTATGAAAGCCCTAGTCCTTCGCCAGCTCACCAAGATTTACAAGAACGGGATCCACGCGCTCAAGGCCATCGACCTGACGGTCGACGAGGGGGATTTCTTCGCGCTGCTGGGACCGAACGGCGCCGGCAAGACCACGGCGATCGGCATCGTCACCTCGCTCGTCAACAAGACCAGCGGCATCGTCGAGGTGTTCGGCCACGACATCGATCGGGAACTGGAAACGGCCAAATCCTGCATCGGCCTCGTGCCGCAGGAAATCAATTTCAACATGTTCGAAACGTGTTTCACCATCGTCGTCAATCAAGCCGGGTTCTATGGGATACCGCGGCCGCTGGCAAAGCAACGCGCGGAGAAGTATCTCAAGCAACTGCAATTGTGGGATCGGCGGAACTCGATCGCGCGCTCGCTGTCGGGGGGTATGAAGCGGCGCCTGATGATCGCGCGCGCCTTGATGCACGAACCGAAGCTGCTGATCCTCGACGAACCCACCGCGGGCGTCGACATCGAGATCCGCAGATCCATGTGGGAATTCCTGCGCAACATCAACGATGCCGGCACCACCATCATTCTCACCACGCACTATCTGGAAGAAGCCGAGAATCTGTGCCGCAATGTCGCGATCATCGAGGGGGGCAACATCATCGAGCGCGACACCATGGCCAATGTGCTGCGCAAGCTGCAGACCGAGGTTTTCGTGTTCAACCTGCGCGACGAGCGCAGCGCGGCGCCGCACTTGTCGGGATTCACCGCCGTGCTCTCCGACGGGCATACGCTGGAAATCGAAATGTCCAAGACGCAGAGCCTGAACGACATTTTCGCGCAACTGTCGGCGCAGGGAATCGCGGTCACCAGCATGCGCAACAAGGTCAACCGGCTGGAGGAATTGTTCATCCGTCTGGTCGACGGCAGCGCCGCCGCCCAACGCGCCTCGGCCGCGGCTACTTCGGCCGGCGCAGGATCCGCGGCCGTGCCGGTTTCCTGATCATGTCGCAATCGCGCGCCATGGCCGAATGGGTCGGCTTCAAAACCATCATCATCCGGGAATTCAGCCGCATCGTGCGCATCTGGGGCCAGACGCTCGTGCCCCCTGCGGTCACTGCCACACTGTACTTCATCATCTTCGGCAGCCTGATCGGCCGCCGCGTCGGCCAGGTCGGCGGTTTCGACTACATGCAGTTCATCGCGCCCGGCCTCATCATGATGACCGTGATCACCAATTCCTACGGCAATGTGGTGTCGTCGTTCTTCGGCGCCAAGTTCGGCAAGCACCTCGAGGAAATGCTGGTCGCGCCTCTGCCCAACTGGCTGATCGTCGCCGGCTACGTGGGGGGCGGGATGCTGCGCGGTGTCTTGGTGGGAGCCGTAGTGACACTCGTGTCGCTGTTCTTCACGCGTCTGCAAATTACGCACATTTTCGCGGTCATTTCCGCGGTGCTGCTCACCAGCATGGTGTTCGCGCTGGGCGGACTGCTCAATGCGTTGTTCGCCAAGAACTTCGACCACATCTCCTGGTTCCCGACTTTCGTTCTCCAACCGCTCACGTACCTGGGCGGCGTCTTCTACTCCATCACCATGCTTCCGGGCTGGGCGCACGTCGTCTCGCGCGGCAATCCCATCCTGTACATGGTCAGCGCGTTCCGCTACGGATTTCTAGGCACTTCGGACGTCGATTTGCGGCTTGCCTACGGGATCATGATCGGCGCGGCCGCCGGCATGTTCGCCCTGACGGTCGCACTGTTGAATCGCGGCACGGGCACCCGCGAGTGAACACCGAACCGCGACTCGAGGAGTCACAGAGAATCATGCCAGCCGCGCCAAATTGTTCCGTCGTGCCGCTGCGCCTTGCCGGGGCGCTGACCGCCTGCGTGCTGAGTACGGCGACATTGTGCGCCGCCGCTGCTCCGGCAACGGATTCGGCAAACATCGAGGGCTTCTCCGCGGCTGCCGCCGATGCCGAGGCGCAGCTCGAGCAGCGATTCGATGCCGACCTGTCGGCGGCCGCATTGCGCGCGTGGATGGAGCAGATGTCCTCCGAGCCGAATCATGTCGGGTCGGCTCACGACAAGGCGAACGCGGAATTCCAGCTGCAGAAATTTCGCGAGTGGGGCTGGGACGCATCCATCGAGACCTTCTCGGTGCTCTATCCGACGCCGCGCACGGTATCCGTGGAACTGGTCGCGCCGACGCACTTTGTCGCGCGCCTCACCGAGCCGCCGATTGCGGGCGACCGCACATCCTCGAAGACTCGCGATGAGCTGCCGGCCTACAACGTCTATGGCGCCGACGGCGACGTGACCGCGGAACTGGTGTACGTCAACCAGGGAATGCCCGATGATTACGCGGAACTGGAGCGGCGCGGCGTCAGCGTCAAGGGGCGCATCGTACTGACTCGCTACGGCGGCGGCTGGCGCGGCCTGAAGCCGAAGCTGGCCTATGAACACGGCGCCGTGGGCTGCTTGATTTATTCCGATCCCCGCGACGACGGCTACGGCAAGGGCGATACCTACCCCAAGGGCGGCTACCGGCCCCCCGACGGCGTACAGCGCGGTTCGGTGCAGGACCTCGTGTTGTATACCGGCGATCCGCTGACTCCCGGCGTGGGCTCGACGACGGGCGCCCCGAGACTTGCGATCCGGGATGCCAAAACCATCCTGAAAATCCCAGTGTTGCCGATTTCCTACGCGGCGGCGGAGCCGCTGTTGGCCGCGCTCGGGGGCGGCGTGGCCCCGCCCGGCTGGCGCGGCGGATTGCCGCTCACCTATCACGTGGGGCCGGGCCCGGCGAAGGTGCACCTCAAAGTGCTCTCCGACTGGAACCAGAAAACGCTGTACGACGTCATCGCCGTGCTGCGCGGCGCCCAAGAACCCGATCGATGGATCATTCGCGGCAACCATCACGATGGCTGGGTGTTCGGCGCCACCGACCCGCTGGCCGGCCAGGTCGCGTTGATGGCGGAGGCCAAGGCGATCGGCCGGCTATACAAGGAAGGCTGGCGGCCGCGCCGCACCCTGGTGTACGCGAGCTGGGACGGCGAAGAGCCCGGCCTTCTGGGCTCCACCGAATGGGCCGAAACGCACGCGGCCGAGCTCAAGGCCAAGGCGGCTCTGTACGTCAACTCGGACACCAACGGCAGAGGATTTCTCGACGTCGAAGGCAGTCACGGGTTGCAGCATTTCGCGAGCGAAGCGGCGCGCGACGTGAAGGATCCGGAAACCGGGGTCAGCGTCCTGGCGCGTGCCCTGGCGAAGGCACACGTCGCCGATTATGAATCGGAGGCTCACGGCGGCGCGGCCGGGCGCGAAGGTGCAAGCGCCGACCTCAAGCTCGGCGCGCTCGGCTCCGGTTCGGACTTCACCCCGTTCCTCCAGCATCTGGGGGTGAATTCCCTGAACTTGGGCTTCGAGGGAGAGACCGATTACGGCGTCTATCATTCCGCCTATGATTCATTCGATCACTTTCGACGCTTCGTCGATCCGACCTTCGAGTACGGCGTGGCGCTCGCCAAGGTCGCGGGCCGGTTGGTGCTTCGGGCCGCGCAGGGTGAGTTGCTGCCGGCTCGCGAAAGCGACTTCGCCGCCTCGATCGCGGAATACGCCGACGAACTGCACAAGCTCGCCGACGGCATGCGGGTGAAGACGCGCGCCCTGTCCAAATTGCTGGATGACGGGGCCTTCAAATTGGCGGCGGATCCCGAGAGGCCGCGCGCGCCGCCGCCGCAGACGAAGGAGGTTCCCTACCTCAGTTTCGCCGTACTCGACAACGCCGTGGCGAAGCTCGAACAAAGTGCGAAGGCGTTCGACAAGGAATACTCGCGGCTGCAAGCCGGCGAAAACACGGGCGCCGATGCGGGCCGGGAACGGATGAACGCCACGCTGACGGACCTCGAGCAAGCCTTGACCGATCCGAACGGCCTGCCGGGCCGCGACTGGTATCGGCATATGATTTATGCGCCGGGCCTGTATACAGGCTACGGCGTGAAGACGCTACCCGGCATCCGCGAGGCCATTGAGGAGCGCCGCTGGGAAGAGGCAGATAGATACATAGGGGTGGTCTCGCGCGCGATCAGCGCCTACAGTGAGCGTTTGGATCGCGCCATTGCAGTTCCTTAGGGGCCTGTCCGCTACCTTAAGCAGGCGGGTCCCACAGTCAAAGTCCAGGCAATTTCAAGGAGACGAACGATGACCGACGAAAAGCAGCAAAAGTTCACCGCCAAAGTACGCCGCGGTCTGGTGTGGGTGCATTCGGTCGCGGGCGCCGAACTCGCCAAGAAAAAGGCGGAGGCGACCGGCGTCAGGATCGAAGGGTTCACCGCCGCCGAACTCGCAGACGTCGAGTCCGCATTGACGTGGATCGCACAGAACAAGGAAACGAAGAGTACCGAGCCCGCGGCCTAGGGTTTCCCCGGATTCGCGGCGGTACCGTTGCGGGCCGCCGCGAACCTGCGCGCGCTGCGAGACTTAGGACTGCGATACACTAGTGCAATGGCCCGCAAACGCTCCCTAGTCGTCGACGACTCGAAGTCGGCCCGCGTCATCTTGAGCCGCATGCTCGAGAAATACGACATTGAAGTCGACATGGCCGAGTCGGCCGAGCAGGCCATCGAGTACCTCAAGACCAATCGCCCCGACGCGATATTCATGGACCACTTGATGCCGGGCATGGACGGATTGCAAGCCGTGCAGGCCATCAAGGGCAATCCGCAGACGGCCATGATCCCGATCATGATGTACACCTCGCAGGAAGGCGAGCTGTATGTGGGGCAGGCGCGCGCCCTGGGTGCGATGGGTGTACTACCCAAGCAGGTGCGCCCGGTCGACGTGTCGAAGGTATTGTACGAATTACATCTGCTGCCGGACCGGCGCGACATGACCGAATCCGCGCTGGCGCCGGTGGAACTGGTGGGCGGCGCAGCTACGCCCACAGGGCCCGCGGCCCCCGCACGCGCGGCCGCGTCCGCATCCGTCGATTGGGGGCGCCGGATCGAAGCCGCGATCAAAGATCAATCGGTGGACGTGCGGCGCTTCATCGTCGCCACCCTCGATAGCTTCGCGTCGCGCATCGTGAGCGATGTGCGCGACTCGATACCCGCGCCGACATTGGAATTCCCGCCGACGCCGACACGCGCGGCGCGGCCCAGATGGCCCTGGGCCTTAAGTGTAGCGGTCGCGTGCCTCGCGGCGGCGGTGCTCGCTGCGGGCTGGCTGAAAACGCGCGACGATTTGGCGAAGTCGCGCGCCGAAATCACCGTCTTGACGTCGGCGAATACCGAATTGCAGCATGCCCGCTCGGAACTGTCGGCGACGGTCAGGGACCTCACCGCCGCGCTGTCGGCGGCATCCGCGGGCATTCTGGCCGCACCCGCAACCGGCGCCCCCGGCGCACCGCTCGCGCCGCGTATCGAACTGGTGCCTTACGGAGAGATTCCATTCGACCGCGGACGTCTCGACGTACTGCGCGAGATGCTCACCAAACTCGAGGCGCAGGGATTTCACGGAGTGCTGAAGATCACGAGCTTCGCGGGACTGTTCTGTCTCACCGGCAACACCGCCGAAGGATTCACGCCGGCGCTCCCGAACGTACCCTTGGGCAAATGCGATTCGATCGGCAACCCGTTCGAAGATTCCCTGTCGGGTCAGCAGCGGCAATCGCTGGCGTTCGCGAATTTGATCGCCGGAATGCGCCAGCGCACCGGGGGTGCGATCACCGTCGCGATCGAAAATGCCGGCAGCGGCCGCCCCAGCACGGCGTATCCGGCGCGTGCCGAGTCGATCACGGCGGCGGAGTGGAATCGCGCGGCTGCCGCCAACAATCGCGTCGAGTTCGCGGCCGAAAGCAGCCCCGGCCAGTGACCCGGAGGCCGGCGCACCGCTACTTTAAGTTCAGAAGGCGACTCTGAAGAACGCTTCGGGACCTTTGGAACTCAGGTCGAAGTACCCCGAGGTCGTGGTCTGCCGCGAATCAATGTCCGCTTTCGCCGAGGTGTAGCCCAGCGCGAACGATATATTCGGCCGATACCGGTACAGAGCCGCGAATTCATAGAATTCCACGGTACCGGTGAGATGATCGATGGCGGCTTTGAAGTATTGCGCCCGGCCATCGAGGTAGAACCGCTTGCTGATCACGTAGGTTGAATCGAGACCGATGGTCGGCAGCGGACCCGCTTGATTTTCTGTTTGATACACATGCCGAGTTGCCGTGGCGACGCGCGCGCTGGCCGAGAGGTCCGTGTCATTGACGCCGAAGGTCGCGGCCAGCTCGAATGTCTCGCGATGGATGAACGAGTATTCGTAGCTGATGCCGAGCGAGCGCAAACTCAAGATGGTCTCGACGGGATCCGCCACTTGCAGGACCGCGTCGCGAAATACGATCGGGCTCGTCAAGGTAGTCTCGCCCGTGCGATCCAAGGTGAAGTAATCGAAGCGCAGCCGGTGACGCTCGCCGACCCGCACCATGGCCTGAAATTTGACCTCGAAATCCGAACGATCGAGCCCTAAGTCGTTCTCCGCTTCGATGGGCGTGCCGGGCAGTCCGGCGGTCGAGTCGAATCGCATGTTGGTCGTGTTCGACAGATATTCGGCCCCGAGCGAGAGCCGGACGCGTTCGTCGGTGGGGCTTAGATAGTCGTCCGCACGCGCCGGGGCCGCGACCTGCACAAGGGCCGCGATGAGCGCAAGGTTCAGCACGGCGTTAGCCTTATTGATCATGTCGGTCTCCTCAAAATCAATTGATCCGTCGCGGCGCGCCGTGTGGCACCCGGCAAGGAGGGTTCGATGCGCGACAGCACGTGAGCCGCGGCGGCGCGCCAGCCGGTGAGCTTACCGCCGTAGATGCCCAGCACCCGCGGATTCGGTTCGCGGTCGGTGGTGAAAATGGTCTCCCGCGACCGGTCGAATGCCGCTTGACTGGCGGCCGGTAAAACGCGCAATCCAGCGAACCGCTGCGTGATGTCCTCGCGTCCCAGGTTTCTGAAAGCCGGGAAATAATGATGCGCGACGGCGAGCAGGTATTCCTCTTCCGCAGGCAAGGGCTGCACCTTTCCCGCATCGCCGTGGTAGGGCGTCTCCGTGGTGCCGATCAAGGTCGCGCCGTGCCACGGCATCACGAAAACGGCGCGGCCGTCGGTGGGGCTCTCGACATAGTAGATGCCGGCGGTTACGCCCGCGGGCAGGACGATGTGCGTGCCCTGCACGAGATCGACGTCCGGGATCGAGATGGCCGGCCGGATGACACCGGCCACCTGCGGGGCCCATGGGCCCGCGGCATTGACCAGCACGCGGGCAGCGCACTCCACCGCGGCGCCGTCTTGCGCGTACGCCACCATGACGCCGTCGCCGGTCAGAGTCGCACCCGTGAAACTTGCGGGCATCGCGATCTCGGCGCCCAACGACAGCGCCGACTGCACCACCGCGCGGGTGAGCAGGGCGTCATCCGTCTGCGCGTCGTGGTAGCGGATGACGGCATCGAGATTGCGCGTCTCGAGACCGTCGAGCGATGACCATTCGCGCCGCGGCACCGCGCCGAAGCGGGTACTGGCATCGAAGCCGCCGAGCAGCGCGTACATCCACAATCCGAGCTTGAGCTGCCAGGGCCGGCGTCGAGTGTCGCGATAGACCGGAAGAAAGAAGGGCTTGAGTTCGACGAGTTCCGCCGCGATTCGCAGGTGAATGGCGCGCTCGCGCAGGCTCTCGCGCACCAGCGCGAACTGACCGGATTCGAGATAGCGCAATCCGCCGTGAATCAATTTGCTCGATCGGCTGGAGGTGCCGCTCGCAAGACCCAGCCGCTCGATGAGCAGTGCACTGTGACCCGCCGCCACCGCGGCCTGCAATACCCCGGCTCCGTGAATGCCGCCGCCGACGATGACTACATCGTATTGTTTCATTGACCTTGAGCTTTCGAGTTTCCGCTAGGATGCGTGAATACGCAGGACTCTTCCAGGCGCTTCGCGCCGAAACTACGGGGTCGACCCCGTCCGCTAGTTGTCGCCATTTGCAAACAGTCTTGGGAATTTTCGCTGCACATCCCGCGCTACGCATACGGCGCACTCGTCCTAGCCTTCGCGCTTTTCCTCGAATTGCAGCACCGGCGCGCCGGAGGTGACTTCGATCTCGCCGTCGACGATGGCGCCCTTGGCGATGGCGATGGTTCGAGCGCTGACCTTGCCGCGGATCACCGCGGTGTAGCCGATTTCCAATTTGTCCCGGACGTTGAGACCTCCGGTGATCTTGCCGGCGACGATGGCCTGCTCCGCCTGGATGAATCCGTGCCAGGATCCGGTGGCGGACAAATTGAGGCCGCCCTGCAATTCACCGTCGCCGTGCACCTCTCCGGACACCACGAAATGTCCGGCGCCGCGGATGTTGCCGACGAACACGGACTCGGCGCCGATGAAAGTCGGGGTGCCCCAACTGCCTTCCAAAAATCGCCGTTTCTGTGCGCTCATGGGCGTTCATTATCCTAATCAGGGCGGATCGTGATGTGACGAGCTTGGCGTCGCCGCGACATTGCGAATCGACGTAGAATGCAGATCTCAGAGAAATCTCGCGCGAGTACGAAAATGGTCACGAACAAGGCGGTCTTGAGTCTAGGTTTGGCAGTGGTGCTGACTTTAAGCGCCTGCAGCCGCCAGCAAAGCGATTGGGAAAAGACCCGGACGGCGAACACCGCGGACGCCTATGAGCTGTTCCTGAAGAAGTATCCGACAGGTGAATTCACCGCACAGGCCAATGCGCGCATCAAGGAACTCTACGAAGAACGCGACTGGCAAAAGGCGCGCGATACCGACACTCAGGAGGCCTATCAAGCGTTCCTGAAGCAGTATCCCGAAGGAAAATGGGCGGAAGAAGCGCGTATCCGCGTGGAGAACTTCACCCTCGCCCAGGCCCCGCCGAACGCGTCACCCGGCGGGTCGGAGACCGCCAATCCCCCCGGCAGTCCCGCCGCCGGCGCCGCTGCTGCCGGCGCTGCTGCTGCCGCGGCAGGGGCTGCCACCGCACCATCCGCCACCGCCCCACCGCCCGCCACCGTGCCTCCGGCTGCGCCCAAAAGTGCCGCCAAGCTTGCGGTCAAGGCGGGTGCCTACGGCATTCAGCTCGGCGCGTTCAAGTCGAGCGCCGATGCCGCCAATCGGCGCTGGGCGCATTTGACCAAGGAATACCCGAAACTTCTGGCGGGACTGTCGCCCACGGTGTCGCCGAAGAAAGGCGCCTCAGGAACCCTGTACCGCCTGCAGGTCACGGGGCTCACCGAGAAACACGCGCGCGCGCTTTGCAAGAGCCTCAAGGCGAAGTCGCAGGGTTGCGTGCTGACACGGGCACCCACGGGCGGTGCGCGTCACCAGTGACAATTCTTGTCAGTCAGCGCGGTCTAGGCCTCACCCTAACTAGCTGAATTTATTGAATTTAGCACTTGGCATGCCATTTGCTTGATTCCTGGCGTGGGCATGCAATCGCAAATCGTCGCATTGTTGGTGCCGCAGGGCAGCCAACGGGCAACCTTGCTGGTACGCCGTGGTAATGGCCAGTTTGCGCTCGAAGGAATCGACGCCCGGGTGGCTTCCGCCACGCGGGTCGCCGCGAGCTGGTTTCGCCAAGGCGCTCCGATCGTGGACCCGGCCACCCGTGCGGTGGTCGGCTACGAAGTGACGGAGGTGCCCGCCGCTTAATTTCGAGTGTTTCCCTCCCTAGTGTCAATCTTGGCGCCGCGCTTTAGCTTCCCCCGCTCGCGGCGCTTTTTTTTTGCGCTACTCATGCATGAATATCCGCCTGGTCGAGCAGGAAGGCGTATTCCATCGCGATCTCGCGATAGCGCTGAAAGCGGCCCGACTTGCCGCCATGTCCGGCCTCCATGTCCACGTGCAGCAGCAGCGCGTTGTCATCGCTCTTGAGGGCCCGCAGCTTGGCGACCCACTTGGCGGGCTCGTAGTACTGCACCTGGCTGTCCCAGAGTCCGGTCGTCACGAACATGGCCGGATAGCGCTGCGCCCGCACATTGTCGTAGGGCGAGTACGACAGCATGTAGTCATAGTCCTCGCGGTCGTTGGGGTTGCCCCACTCGTCGTACTCGTTGGTGGTGAGCGGGATGCTGTCGTCCAGCATGGTGGTCACCACGTCGACGAAGGGGACCTGAGCGACGATTCCCCGGTAGTCGCCGGGACTCAGGTTCGCGACCGCCGCGACGGCCATGCCGCCCGCGCTTCCGCCCATCGCGAACACCCTCTCCTTGCCGGCGTAACCTTCCGCTACAAGAAAGCGAGTGACGTCGATGAAGTCGGTGAACGAATTCATCTTGTTGAGTTTCCGCCCCAAGTCGTACCAGACGCGCCCCATTTCCTGGCCGCCGCGCACATGGGCGATGGCATAGACGAAGCCGCGGTCGATCAGACTCAGGCGGGCCGACGAGAATACGGGGTCGGTGGACAGGCCGTACGCACCGTAGGCGTATTGCAGCAGCGGCGCGCCGCCGTCGCGCAGGAATTCCTTGCGATACACCAGCGACACGGGAATCTGCGTCCCGTCGCGCGCCGGCGCGAACAGGAATTGCGTTCGATAATTCGCGGGATCGAAACTGCCGACCACCGGGTCGCGCTTCAACAGGATCTTCTCGCGGGTGCGCACGTTGTAGTCGTAGATGGTGGTCGGTGTCGTGAGCGAGGAATACGCGTAGCGCAGAAGTTCGGTATCCGCCTCCGGATTGATCGACAGCGAGGTGGCGTAGGCCGCCTCGTCGCTGTCGATGAAGAACTCATCGCCGCTCCCCGCTTCGGCGCCGCCGCCTTCCCCCGCGGGTTTGATGCAGATCTTGGCGAGGCCGCCGGTGCGCACCGACACGGCGAGGAACCGGTCGAACACGTCGAAATCCTCGATGAACGTGTCCTCGCGGTGCGCGACCACGTCGCTCCACGCGGTGCGGTCGGCTTCCCGGCCGATCGGCACCCGCATCAGGCGAAAATTGCGCGCCTGCCAATTGGTTCTGACGATGAAGTCGCCGCCGCGATGTTCCAGCTGGTATTCGTGATCGCGCTCGTGCGGCCGGAAGGTCTTGAACTCGAGCTTGGGATCGCCGGCTTCGGCGTACCGCCATTCCGATGACACCGTGCTCTCCATGTGGATGAACACGAAGCGTTCCGACTTGGATTTGGACACGCCGGTGTAGAAAGTCTTGTCGTTTTGCTCGAACGCAAGCGCATCGTGCCGCGGATCCGTGCCGAGCACGTGCTTCTTGACGTAAAGGCCGAGCAGAGTTTCCGGGTCCTTTTCGACGTACAGCAGCGTGCGGTCGTCGTTGGCCCAAGCGAGATCGGCCTCGACGTCCGGAATCGCCACCTCGAGAATCTCGCCGCTGCGCAGATTCTTGAAGCGCAAGGTGTACTGGCGCCTCCCCACGGTATCCTCGCAAAACGCGAGCCAGCCGCCGCCCGGCGAGACTTCGAGCGCGCCGATCCGATAGTAGTCGTGCCCAAGCGCGTGGCTGTTGGCGTCGATGAGAATTTCCTCGGGTGACGCCGTCCCAAAACGGCGCACGAATATCGGGTGTTCCTTACCCGGCTCGAAGCGGGTGTGGTACCAGTAGCCGCGTTTCAAGTACGGCACGCTGGAATCATCCTGCTTGAGCCGCGCGACGATTTCTTCGTACAGCGCGTCCTCGAAGGGTTTGGTCATCGACATGCGGTGCTCGCGGTACGCATTCTCCGCCGCGAGGTAGGCCAGCACTTGCGGGTTCGCGCGTTCGTCGTCCCGCAGCCAGTAATAGGGATCCGTTCTGACGCCATGCGGCGAAGCGACGGGGTGCGGCCGCGCCGCCGCGATGGGGGGGTTGCTCAATCAGGCGCTCCAAATGATGGCTACTTGTCCTCGGGTCGGGCGGGAGTATAGTCAGCCAGGGGACTCACGTGGCTGCGAGCGCGACGGCTTCCTTGGGGGGAACTATGCAGACCGTCAACCAATTGCTCAAAAACAAGGGCACCGAGGTTTTCTCCGTGGGGCCGCAGGATTCGGTTTTGCACGCCATCGAGGTCATGGCCACCCGGCACGTGGGCGCGCTCCTGGTCATGAGCCAGGGATCGCTGGTCGGGATCATCTCCGAGCGCGACTATGCGCGTAAGGTGATATTGAAGAACCGCTCCTCGCATGACACGCCGGTGAGCGACATCATGACGGCATCGCCGGTCAGCGTGGCACCGGAGGATACGGTGCATCACTGCATGCAGCTCATGACCGAGGGACGATTTCGGCATTTGCCGGTGGTGAAGGGCGGCCGGGTGGTGGGAATGCTATCCATCGGCGACCTGGTCAAGGCCGTCATGCAGGAGCAAACCGAGCACATCGAGCAGCTGGAGCGGTATATCGCAGGCTGAATCGGCGCGGAACCCTTGCGGCGGGACGCGGCGATTGACGGTAACCGCCACCTCGGTATCATGAGCCGCATACACAAGGCGCGCCCGACGGCGCTTGCCCCAACCTGGCGCCGGACTATTGCGGCGCCTAGAACCGATTTAAGTTATTGTTTTCAAAAGGCTTTGCAGGGTACTGCCGAGCAGGCTTGAGGTTGGGCGCTTTATGGCGATCGAAGACGGAACAAAGCTCACATCGAGCCGCGGCGGCGGAGATCCGCGTATGGAGGATTGGGGACTGTACCGATCCGCCTATGAGAAGGACTCCTGTGGATTCGGCCTGATCGCGAGTCTCGACGATCACGCCAGCCATTGGGTGCTGCAGACGGCCATCAGCTCGCTCAACCGTCTGACTCACCGAGGTGCCATCGCCGCCGACGGCAAGACCGGAGACGGCTGCGGTCTCCTGATCAAGCAGCCCACCGCATTCCTCAAGGCCGTGGCCGCGGAATCGGGCTTCGGATTGAGCGCCCAGTTTGCGGCCGGCTTGGTATTCCTGAGCCGCGACAAAGCCAAGGCACAGTGCGCGCGAGAGACCCTCACCGAGCAATTGCGGATCGAGAAGCTCGAGGTCGCGGGCTTTCGGATTCTGCCGGTGGACCCCGATGCCTGCGGCCCCGAGGCGCTGAAGACGCTGCCCCTCATCGAGCAGGTGTTCGTCAATGGCGGCGGCGATATCGACGAGGCCACGTTCAACCGCAAGCTGTACCTGGCGCGGCGGCGCACGGAAAAGCAATTGGAACGGGACGATCCGGCCTTCTACATCCCATCCCTGTCGGCCAGCACCATCGTCTACAAGGGCATGGTGATGCCCCAATTCCTGGTTCAGTTCTATCCCGACCTCAAGGATCCGCGGATGGAAGCCTCGGTGGTGGTATTCCATCAGCGCTTTTCGACCAACACTATGCCGCAGTGGCGCCTGGCGCACCCCTATCGCTACCTGGCGCACAACGGCGAGATCAACACGGTGCAGGGCAACCGCAGCTGGGCTGTGGCCCGCGGTCCCCTGTTCCGCTCCCCGGTGCTGCCCGATCTCACCGATATTTTGCCGCTGGTGTCCCTGACAGGCTCGGACTCGCAGTCGCTCGACAATATGCTCGAGCTCCTGCTCATGGGCGGTCTCGATCCCATGCACGCGATGCGCATGTTGGTGCCTCCGGCGTGGCAGTCGGTCGATATGATCGACCCGGACCTCAAGGCCTTTTACGAGTACTACGCGACGCACATGGAACCCTGGGACGGCCCGGCCGGCATCGTGCTCACCGACGGCCGCTATGTGTGCTGCACCCTGGATCGAAATGGGCTGCGCCCCGCGCGCTGGGTCATCACCGAGAACCGGCACATCACCGTCGCTTCGGAGGCGGGGGTGTGGGACTACCTGCCCGAAGAGGTGGTCAAGAAGGGCAAGTTGGGGCCGGGCGAGATGCTCGCCCTCGATTTGCAGACTTCCGAGCTTCTGGACACCAAGCGCGTCGACGATCTGCTGAAGAGCCGGCATCCCTACAAGGCGTGGCTGAAGAAGGGCGTGCGCTACCTGCAAACCGATCTCATCGATCCGCGCCTGGCGGCGGAGCCCTTCGATCGCGACACCCTCGCGCTGTTTCAGAAGATGTACAACGTGTCGGCCGAGGAGCGCGACGAGGTCATCCGCATTCTGGCCGAAGATGAGAGCGAGGCGGTGGGTTCGATGGGCGACGACACGCCGATGCCGGTGCTGTCGAAGAAAGTGCGCTCGCTCTACGATTATTTTAGACAGCAGTTCGCCCAGGTCACGAACCCGCCGATCGACAGTCTGCGCGAAAGCATCGTCATGTCGCTGCAGACGCAGATCGGACCCGAGTGCAACATCTTCGTGCCGGCGCAGCATCACGCCGAGCAAATCGTGCTCTCCTCCCCGGTGCTCTCGCAGCGCAAACTGCGCCAGATCGTAGGTCTTGCGGATTCCGGGGTGCCGAACGAATTCATCGACCTGCAATACGACGAACACATCGATCTCAAGACCGCGCTGTCGATGATCTGCGATCAAGCCGAAGCCGCGGTTCGCAACGGCAAGATTGTGCTGCTCCTGTCCGATCGATACCTCATCAAGGGCAAGGTGCCGGTGCACGCCCTGCTGGCCACCGGCGCGGTGCATCACCGCCTGGTCAAGACCGGGCTGCGCTGCAAGTGCAATCTCCTGGTGGAGACCGGTACGGCGCGCGATGCGCATCATTTCGCCTGCCTGATCGGCTACGGCGCCACCGCCGTATATCCCTATCTCGCGTACCAGACGCTGTTCGATCTCATGCGCACGGGTGCCTTGAAAATGGAAGCGGCCATGCGGCAGGAGCTCGGCCGCAGCTACCGCCGCGGCATCCGCAAGGGCCTGTTCAAGATCATGTCCAAGATGGGCATCTCCACAATTGCGAGCTACCGCAGCGCGCAACTGTTCGAGATCGTGGGCCTAGGCGTAGAGGTCGTCGACATGTGCTTCGAGGGCTCCGACAGCCGGATCGCCGGCGCCGACTTCACGGACCTCAAGGCCGACGCCGATTATCTGGCGCGCCGCGCCTGGAACCCCGGCGAAAAAGTGGAGCAAGGCGGCCTGCTCAAGTACATGCACGGCGGCGAATACCACATGTACAACCCCGACGTCATCGCGACGCTGCAGTCGGCGGTCGTGACCCACGACTACGGCCAATACCGCGAGTTCGCCGCGCTGGTCAACGAGCGGCCGGTGTCCTGCATCCGCGATCTTCTGGCGCTGTCGCCGTCGGCCGCCCCCATTCCCGTCGAAGAAGTCGAGCCGATTTCGGCCATCATCGCGCGCTTCGACAGCGCCGGCATGTCCTTGGGCGCGCTGTCTCCCGAGGCGCACGAGGCGCTCGCGATCGCCATGAATCGCCTCGGCGCGCGCTCCAATTCAGGCGAGGGCGGCGAGGATCCGGTGCGCTACGGCACGGAAAAGAATTCCAAGATCAAGCAGGTCGCCTCCGGCCGCTTCGGCGTCACGCCGGAGTACCTGATCAATGCCGAGGTGCTGCAGATCAAGATCGCGCAAGGGGCGAAGCCCGGCGAAGGCGGACAGCTGCCGGGGCACAAGGTGAACGACATGATCGCGCGCCTTAGGTTCGCGCGTCCCGGCGTGGGCCTGATCTCGCCGCCGCCGCACCACGACATCTACTCCATCGAAGATCTGGCGCAATTGATCTTCGATTTGAAACAGGTGAACCCCCGCGCCCTGGTGTCGGTCAAGCTGGTGGCGGAGCCCGGGGTGGGCACGGTGGCGGCGGGCGTCGCCAAGGCCTACGCGGATCTCATCACCATCAGCGGCTACGACGGCGGCACGGGCGCGAGCCCGCTGTCCTCGATCAAGTACGCCGGCACGCCGTGGGAATTGGGGCTGGCCGAAACCCATCAAACGCTGCGCGCCAACGAGCTGCGGCATCGGGTCCGCCTGCAGACCGACGGCGGCCTCAAGACCGGACTCGATGTGATCAAGGCCGCCATCATCGGCGCCGAGAGCTTCGGCTTCGGTACCGCGCCCATGGTCGCGCTGGGCTGCAAGTATCTGCGCATCTGTCACCTCAACAATTGCGCGACGGGAATCGCCACGCAACACAATGTGCTGCGCACCAAGTACTTCATCGGCCTGCCCGAGATGGTGATCAATTATTTCAAGTTCGTGGCGCAGGAATGCCGCGAGATAATGGCCTCCATGGGCGTGCGCAGCCTGCCGGAACTGATCGGACGCACGGAGCTGCTGAAGATTCTGCCGGGCGAGACGGCGAAGCAGCGCAAACTCGACTTGTCGCCGCTGCTGGCCAACTCCTCGCTGGTTTCAGGCAAGCCGCAGTACTGCGTCGATCCGCACAACCCGCCTTTCGACAAGGGCGCGCTCGCCGAAAAGATGCTTGGCGATATGCAGGACGCGATCGCGGCCAAGACCGGCGGCCGGTTCTCGTACTCGGTGAGCAATTACCATCGCTCCATCGGCGCGCGGATTTCAGGCGAAATCGCGAAGCGCTGGGGCAACACCGGCATGAGCGCAGCGCCTCTCATCGTCACCCTGAAGGGTTCGGCCGGCCAGAGTTTCGGCGTGTGGAACGCCGGCGGATTGCACCTGCATCTCGAGGGCGAGGCCAACGACTATGTGGGCAAGGGCATGGCCGCGGGCAAGATCGTCTTGAAACCGCACGAGGGCTCGAGCTTCGTGGCGCGCGACACTGTGATCATGGGCAACACCTGCCTGTACGGCGCGACCGGCGGGGAGCTCTATGCCGCGGGCACTGCCGGCGAGCGGTTCGCGGTGCGCAATTCCGGCGCGCTGGCCGTCGTGGAGGGAGCCGGGGACCATTGCTGCGAATACATGACCGGCGGGGTCGTGTGCGTGCTCGGGCGCACCGGCGTCAACTTCGGCGCGGGATTCACCGGCGGCTTCGCCTATGTGCTCGACATGGAGCGCGATTTCGTCGACCGCTACAACCATGAATTGATCGACATTCACCGCGTGTCGCCCGAGGGCATGGGCATCCATGTGCAGCATCTGCGCGGATTGATAGAACAGCACGTCGAAGCCACGGACAGCGTCTGGGGCGCGCAGCTGCTCAACGATTTTCGCTCCTATATCGGCAGGTTCTGGGTGGTGAAGCCGAAGGCGGCCGCCATCGACTCTCTGCTGGAAAACCTGCGCCGCGCCGCTTGAGCGCGCCGCAGCCTCCATTGTTCACGGGTTCCCGACGCCATGGCCGATAACCACCTGCAATTCCTGGAGATCCCGCGCAAGGATCCCGACAAGCTGGCCCTCGAGGTGCGCACCAAGGAGTTTCGCGAGATCTACTCGCAGTACGGCAGCGAGGCGGCGGGAGCCCAGGCCGGGCGCTGCATCGCCTGCGGCAATCCCTTTTGCGAATGGAAGTGCCCGGTCCACAATTACATTCCGAATTGGCTGGCGCTGGTGCGCGACGGCAAGCTGTTCGAGGCCGCGGAGCTGTCGCATCAAACCAATTCTCTGCCGGAGATGTGCGGGCGCATCTGCCCGCAGGACCGGCTGTGCGAGGGCGCGTGCACCTTGAACGACGGTCTGGGCGCGGTGAGCATCGGCGCCATCGAGAAATACATCACGGATGAGGCGTTCAAGCAGGGCTGGAAGCCCGACATGTCGCACGTGGTGCGCACCGGTAAGCGGGTGGCCGTGGTGGGCGCGGGCCCCGCGGGGCTCGCGTGCGCGGACATTCTGGCGCGCAACGGCGTGACTCCCGTGGTGTTCGACCGCTACTCGAAAATCGGCGGCTTGCTCACCTTCGGCATTCCGCCCTTCAAGCTGGAAAAGGACGTGGTCGAGAAGCGCCGCGAGATCATGGAGTACATGGGGGTGGAATTCCGCCTCAATGTCGAGGTCGGCCGCGATATTTCCTTCGAAGAGATCAACCGCGAATTCGATGCGGTGTTTCTCGGCATGGGCACCTACAACTACGTGAAGGGCGGATTCGCCGGCGAGGACTTGCCGGGCGTGCACGAGGCGCTGCCCTATCTGATATCGAACATCAATCGCGAATTGGGGATCGTCGACGAATCTTTGGGATTCGTCGACATGCAGGGCAAGCGGGTGGTGGTGCTCGGCGGCGGCGACACGGGGATGGATTGCAATCGCACGGCGATCCGTCAGGGCGCGAGCAGCGTCACCTGCACCTATCGGCGCGACGAGGACAACATGCCGGGCTCGCGTCGCGACTACAAGAACAGCAAGGAAGAGGGCGTCCTGTTCCTGTTCAACAAGCAGCCCATCGAAATCGTCGGTTCGGACTGCGTGCAGGGCGTGAAACTGGTCGAGACGCGCCTGGGTCCGCCGGGACCGCGCGGGCGCCGCGTGCCGGAAGTGGTCCCGGGCACCGAAGAGACCGTGGATGCCGATGCCGTGATCATTGCGTTCGGGTTCCTGCCGAGTCCCCCCGACTGGTTCGCGAAGCAGGGGATTGCACTTCGCTCCAGCGGCAGAGTACGCGTAGGAGCCGGCGCGCCGTCATTGCCGTTTCAAACGACGAACCCCAAGGTGTTTGCCGGGGGAGACATGGTGCGCGGCTCCGATCTCGTGGTGACCGCGGTGTTCGAGGGGCGCGAAGCCGCCCAGGGAATTCTGCAGTACCTTCAGTAGTCGGCCGCAGGCGCGGCACCGGTGGCGGCGAGATCGCGCACCACGTCGCGCCGGACCGCCAGCACCGAGCCGAGCGGAACATGTCGGCGGGCGCCGACTTCGGCGGCCGTGAATTTCGGCGCATCGGCGGGAAGCTCGTCGGCATTGAATTCCTCGGCCAGCCAATTGAGCACCGCGGCCAATTGCGCGTCCGACAGCACGGAGTTCGCCGCGCCCGGCACGCGCATGAGGTAATCGCGGCCGGCTGCGCTGCGCATGAAGCGGCCGATGGAGTGCGCCAAGGGCGGCACTTTGCCAGGCACGCCCTGCGCCTGCGGGCCGTGACAGCCCATGCAGTAGAGCATGTAGTCCTGCGCGGGACTCGCGCATGCGGCGCCGCTCCAAGCAACGGCAACGCTCACGGCCACAGCCATGCTCAGCAGGGATCTCTCCAGCCGTCCGCGCCGATGCCGCGGGGAATATTCAGACAGGCTCCTAGGCACTGCGCGCCTACAGTCCGAGCGCGGCGAGAACTTTCGCACGGTGCTCGCGCACGGCCGAGCCTTCCTGAGGATGGCCGCGCTCGGCCGCGATGTCCTCGGGTGAGAGCGGCTTGATGTCCCGGCCCGCGCCGGCGACATCGAACACAACGAAGTTCAGGACCGTGGCGAGCGCCGCATCGTCGAGTTGCGAGAAGTCCGGCATCTTGAAGTCGTAGTGCTTCGCGTCCACTTCGATGCCGCCGAACATGCCGTTCAGCACCGTCAACGCCAGCTGCCGCCGTCCCTCCGCGATGGACGCATAACGAGCGGGGTAGGATGTGATGGGTGGCGCGAGCGAAGGAGTTCCCAAGCCCTTGGGGCCGTGGCATACCGCGCAATTCGCCTGAAAGGTCGCGGCGCCGTCGGGGTAGCGAGGTTTAGCCGGATCCGCGGCAAGACGCGGCGGGATCGACGCCAAAACGATGGCCGCCACCGCGGCCACCGCAAAACCGCCGGTCGGTTTCATTTCTCCGCGACACCCAGAATCACCGACACCGAACAATGATAGTTCGAATCGGCATTGGCCATGCACCAGTTCAAGTCGTTGTTGCGCGAGGGACGGTACATCGGCTTCTCGCGCTCGTTGCGATTGCATTCGCAATTGCCGCAGCTGACTTTGCCGCAGCAGTCATTGTAGGACACGATGTAATCGCGGGCGTCGCCCGGGTTGTGGCAGGTGCCGATCCAGGTGATGGGCGAGGGCGTCGTGCCCGGCGGGCAGGAATTCGACGAGCCGCCGCAGCAGGAGCACAGAAAGCCGTCGACCGCGCAGTACTTCCAATAGTCGCAGCTCTTCGGATCGTCCGTCGCGGGCTTCGCCGCTTTGGAATTCGGATTGGCCGGTTTCGCCGGCGCTTCGCCGGCGCGCGCGGAGCGATCGATGGGCAGCAGCGGGATGAGCGCAGCCCCGGTCAGCACCTGGCCCAACGCCGCGAGCAGACTGCGGCGCGAGGTGCGCTGCGCCAGAGCGCGCGAGGATTTTTCGAACAAACGGTCGATGGAGCGCATCGGTGGCCTCTAATTATTGAGGATGAGCCAGGGAGTTTGTCCCATCTGCTTCTCGACGTGGCGCAGCTTTCCGGTGAGAGCGTCGAAAACCGCGAGATTGGATTGATCGTCGGCGGCGAACAGCAGGGGCGCCTCGTCCTGCGACACTTGGATGGCGAGGACGCCCGATAGCTTCAGCGCCGCCAGCGGCCAGCGCGCCACGCGCTGATGCGTCGACAGGTCGAAAATCCAGATCTCGGTGCCGCCCTCCTTGTGCGAGCCCTCGCCGCCTTGGTGCATGGGAACATACAACCGGTTCAGATGCCGGTGGATGGCGCCGACCTGCTGGCCGCCCGGCCGCCAGTGTCCCGCCTTGTCCGCCGCGGTGAGCAGGGGCCACGGCTTGTGAATGGCGGGCTGCGCGCCCGAGAAATCCACTTCGTGCACCTCCCCGAGAAAGGAGATGAAGGCGTAGCCATTGGTTTCGGGCACGCCCTGCACGAATATCGGATCCTTATCGGCATCGAAAAACACTTCGGAAAATGCGCGCGAAGCCTCGTGTCCCTGCGCGTCCAGGGTGACGGTCAAGAGGGTGCCGTTCTCGCAGATCGACGACACTCGATTCGGGCCCGATGGAATCACCAGCACGCAGCCCGCGGTGTCGATTTCGTCGATCACGCTGTACTTTGCCGGATCCAATACGCCGAACGACGCCGCCGGCGTGACGTACGACACGTAGAGGAAGCGGCTGTCGGCGCTGTACCCGACATTGAAATAGGTCGGCAAAGTCATCGCACGCTTCGGCGGCAGCACGATTTCGTGCGTGGTCTTCAGGGTTGCATTGTCGGTGAACTCGACCACGTCGGTGCGGGTACCGCGGCTGCCGCGCGAGAAGTACGTGGTCGCGGCCACCGAAGTCTTCCCGTCGGGCGACAGGTTGAATCCCGGGGTGAAGCCGATGTCGATCTGACCGAGGCGGCGGTAAGTGTCGCCGTCGAAGAGATGCACGCGCGCGTCGATCTCGTTGAAAAAGGCTTCATCGAGCACGTAGATCCGGTGCGGACTGTCGGGCGGCATGCTCGTCACGGTGAGGTGTTCGGCGGGCAGCGGCGCGGCCGCGAACAAGCGGGCACACGATGCGAGGGACAGCAGCGCAGCCCGGATGACTATTGTTCTCATCAGAATCCCCATGCATCGGCCGCCACAAATAGCCGCGATCCTCGTTCGGCTGCTTCCGATGGATTTGAGCCTGGATTGGCGTTGCCACAAGTTTGGCATATTGCCGCCTTGTCCGATAGTGCGCCCTCCGCCGGCTGTTCGGTATGGCATCCGGAACACTCGCGAACCGGCCCATGTTTTTCGCTTCGCTCCTGCGCCAGCTGCAAGTGGCAGCCGCGGCAGAATTCGTGAAAGGTCGCCTCCGATGCCTGGTGCAGATCCGGCCGGGTGCTGCGGTGGCACTCGTAGCAGTTGCCGGCACCGGTCTTGTCGATGAAATTGTGGTGGCACGTAACGCAGTCGACGCTTCGATGATGCTCGTGCGGAAAGAATGCGTGCAGCGGGGACGGCGTCAACGCAGGCTGAAGCAAGCGCAGCCCGCCGATGGGTGTGGGCAGCAGCGCAAGCACCGCGACCGTCATGCAGCTCGCGACCAGGGTCCACGCCAGCCGACCCCGAATGCGCGCCGAGAGCGGCCGCCACGCCGTGCACAAGAGCGCGAGCGCGAGCAGCACGCTCGAAGTCACGGTCTTGATCGGCCGATCGATGAGCTGTCCACTGCCGACGATATGGGCGCCCAGGAGGCCGAGCAGCAGCGCGGCCAGCACCGCGTGAGTCGCGACGCCGGAAGAGGAGGCACCGGCCGGTGCGCCGCGCCGCAGCTTCGATCGCGCGGAGATGCCGGTGGCCACGAGCACCGCCAGCGCGATGAGCGCGGCAGTGCCGCACAGCATGTACAGCGGCGCGGACGGCAGAAGATAGTGCCCCGTCAGCGGTTGTGCGGCGAGCAAAATGACGGCATGCAGGACGCCGAAGATGAGCGCGATCCAGCCGATGCGGCGGTGTTGCGACACGGTGAACAGACGCCGGTGCGGAATGCCTTCGCCGCGCAGGGGATAGAGGTACAACGCGACGGCGAAGATCAGCGAGCCGTAGCCCACGCCGGCTGCGATGTCCCAAACCAACCCAGCGGATGCAGGCAGCGGAGCCAGCAGCAGCGCCGCGGCAAAGGCGCACGCAATGCCCGTTCTGCGCAGATACGAAGGCAGCAGATTGCGGTTCACGGCCGTCGATACGCTATCATGGGGCCCATGATTCTAGATCCGGCAATCGGTACATTGATGCTCGCATCCGTCGCTCTCTTGTTCTTAAGCGCCGCCGCGCACAAGCTGCGCAACCTCGAGCGCTTCGATGAAATCTTTTCGGCCTACGGGCTGATGCCGGCCGCTCTCGTGGCGGTGAATTCCCGCCCGCGAATGTCGTTGCTCGTGCCGGTACTGGAGATCATGGTTGCGGCCGGCCTCGCCGTCAATGTGTACCGGCCGTATGCGGCCGCGCTCGGAATCGCGCTGCTGTCGGCCTACGCGGCGGCCATCGCAGTGAATCTTTCGCGCGGGCATCGCGATCTCGCCTGCGGTTGCGGCGGCCCGGACGAGCGGCGCCCCATCGCTGCTTGGATGGTCTGGCGCAATCTCATTGTCGCGGCCGTCGCCGCGGCGGCGTTCGTGCCGTGGGCGGATCGGGACTTCAGCATCACGGACGGAGTCACCATCGCATTCGGCCTGATGACCGTCGCACTCATTTACTTATGCGCCGATCAGCTGCTGGGCAACGCACAGCGCAGCGCGCAGCTCCGGGGTTCCCGATGACGCCTCTCGCGATCTCGGTCATCGTGCTCTGGGTGGTGGTGCTGGCGCTGCTGGCCGTGGTGTTGGCGCTGACGAGGCAATTGGGAGTGTTGCACGAGCGTATCGCCCCGGTGGGCGCGCTGATGCTGAATCGCGGATTGACCGTGGGCGAGAGAGCGCCGTCGATGGACGTCATCGACCTCGACGGCGCCGCCATTCGGCTGGGAGACGCCCGCGCCGACGGCAAGAGCACGCTGCTGCTGTTCGTCTCACCCACCTGTCCCGTGTGCAAAACGCTGTTGCCCATCGTCAAATCCAGCGGCAGGCAAGAACGGGACTGGCTGGACATCATTCTCGCCAGCGACGGCAATGTCGACGAGCATCGCGAATTCGTGCGCGCCAACGGCCTGGGCGGCGTTCCGTACGTCATCTCCGCGCCGCTCGGTATGACCTATCAGGTGAGCCGGCTGCCATTCGCGGCTCTGCTCGACGAAGCGGGCATCCTGCGCGCGCGTGGATTGGTCAATTCACGCGAGCATCTCGAGAGTCTGTTCGAGGCCAAACGTCTCGGCGTGTCTTCGCTGCAAGAGTATTTTGCGGCCTTGAAATAAGCGCCGTCGACTTCCGTCACTTCACCTGAGTTACTCCTCATGAGCCGAGACCTCAAGCTGACCGACCGCGAACTCGGAATGGATCGAAGCATCCCAAGGCGCGATTTCCTGCAGGGCGCGCTCGTGGGCGCTGCGGCCGCGATGACAGGTCCATGGGGTTTAGCTTTTGCGCAGGACTTAGGGTTGGGCAACGCGGCCCAGGACAGGCCGGGCTACTATCCGCCGCGGCTTGTTGGGCTGCGCGGCAGCCATCCCGGCTCCTTCGAGGCGGCGCACGCGCTGCGTGACGGGGCGGCTCCGGAGCGCGGCCTCGACACCGGCGAGACCTACGATCTCATCGTGGTGGGCGCGGGAATCAGCGGGCTGGCGGCCGCTCACTTCTATCGATCGCAGACGAACAACGCTGCACGCATTCTGATACTGGACAACCATGACGACTTCGGCGGCCATGCCAAGCGCAACGAATTTTCTTTGGCCGGGCGCATGGAGCTTCTGAACGGCGGGACTCTGTCCATCGAGAGTCCGCGCCCGTACAGCGCCGTGTCGGCGAAACTGATCAAGGATTTAGGGATAGACGTCGCCGCACTGCGCCGCAAGATCGAGCATCCGAAGTTCTACGATGGGTACGGACTCACGCCCGCGGTGTTCTTTGACCGGGAGACCTTCGGCACCGACAAGCTGGTCGCCGGATGGAGCAAGCCGCACCTGGCGAAGGCGCTGGCGATGAGCCCGCTTCCCGAGCGGGCCCGCGCCGACATACTGCGGATCGAGGACGGCGCAACCGATTTCCTGCCCGGGATGAGCTCCGCCGAGAAGAAGCTGTATCTGTCGAAAATCAGCTATCAGGCCTTTTTGCGCGACGTGGTGCACGCGGATCAGGCCTGCATCGCGTTCTATCAAACGAAAACACAGGGCTGGTGGGGTGTCGGAATCGATGCGGTTTCCGCGCTCGACTGCTGGGGGATCGACCTGCCCGGGTTCAAGGGGATGAAGCTGGAACCCGGATCGATCTCGCGCATGGGCTACACGCCCGCAGGTTTCGCCGATACCGGCGGCTCGGAGACACTGCATTTTCCGGACGGTAACGCCACCGTGGCGCGGCTCTTGGTCCGCGATCTCATTCCGAAGGCGGTGCCGGGCGGCAGCGCCGAGGACGTGGTCACGGCAAGGGTCGACTACAGCCGGCTGGACCGCCACGATAATCCCGTGCGCCTGCGCCTGAGCAGCACGGTGGTCCGCGCGGTTCACGCGGGCGATCCCAAAACGGCGCGGCAGGTGGCCGTAAGCTACGTTCGAGACGGCAAGACGTTGACGGTACGCGCGAACGGCTGTGTGCTCGCGAACTGGAACATGATGATCCCCTATCTGTGTCCGGAATTGCCCGCGGCGCAGAAGGCCGCGCTGCACGACCTCGTGAAGACCCCGCTGGTGTACACCAGCGTCGCGCTGCGCAATTGGCAATCGTTCCGTAAGCTCGGCATTCACAGCGTCTACGCGCCGGGGTGCTATCACAACTATGTCAGCCTGAATCAGAACGTGAATGTCGGAAGCTACGTGAGTCCGGCCAAGCCTGAAGATCCCATCTTGGTCTACATGACGCGCACGCCTTGCAAGCCCGGTCTTTCGGAGCACGATCAAAACAGGGCGGGACGCGCGGAATTGCTGGCGACGTCGTTCGAGACCTTTGAACGCAATATTCGCGAGCAATTGGCGCGCATGCTGTCGGCGGGAGGCTTCGATCCGGCCGCGGACATCCAGGCGATCACCGTCAATCGTTGGCCGCATGGATATGCGCCGGAATTCAATCCACTATTCGAACCGGAATTGCCGCCCGAACAGCAGCCGAACGTCGTCGGCCGCGCGCGCTTCGGCCGCATCGTCATTGCGAACTCGGATTCCGGGCGCGCCGCCTACACCGATTCTGCGATCGATCAGGCGAACCGCGCGGTGCACGAATTGTTGTCGGCCTGACGGTACCAGGGCCAGCAGCATCGCTGCGCCACCCGTCCCAGTCCGTATCCTTTATAGAGCGCGCAGCAGTTATGAAGGTTATGACGGAACCTTTAACTGCTCATTGCACTCTTTAAGGTTATCGGATAAACTTAAAAAGACGGTTGAGCCTACAGCTCCCGCACTCGACCGGGGAGTGCACATGCGCCGAGACCAAATCGCGAAAGATCGCCGGCCTTATCTGGTGCCTGCATACGGGTATCCGAATGTTTGCGCGCTGGTGGCACCGCCCACGCCGCGCATTCTCCCCTTAAGGTCCCGGCACGAAGCTGGTTTCCCAAACGCACACGCCGCCTTGGGCCGCTTGCAAGGCACACTCAAGCACCTTGCGAATACCGATATGGTGACCCGCACGCTCGCACGTCGCGAAGCAGTCATGAGCTCGCAGATCGAGGGCACCCAATCGAACCTGCACCAGTTGCTCACCTACGAGGCCACGCATGGTGTTGGAGGCCTGCCTGCGGACGTAAGGATCACCGAACGCTACGTCGCAGCACTCCAGCACGGCCTCGAGCGTGTCCGTGTTGGTGGCCGCGCGGTGCTCGACCTCGCGCTCATCCACGAACTTCATGAATTGCTGATGCAGGATGAGGCGGCCCGCTTCCCCGTTGGAGCCTATCGCGAGACCCAAGTATGGATTGGACAGACGCTGCGAATCGAGGATGCGACGTTCGTGCCGGCACCGCCCGATCGGGTGCAAGGCTGCATGGATGAGATGTCGGCAAGTATCCTTCAGTACGCACCGCGCGAAGATGAGCAGTGGCCACTTACGATACTGGCGCAGCTTGCGATCGCGCATGCCCAGTTCGAGACCATCCACCCCTATCACGACGGCAATGGCCGGACGGGACGGCTGCTCATGCCGCTCATGCTGGCTGCCGAGGGTTACCCGCCGCTCTACCTCTCCGGAGCGTTGTTGCGGGCTAGACTTCAGTACTACGCAGCGCTCGCGAGCGTGCAGCTACAAGGGGATTGGGGTCCATGGCTAGAACTGCTGGGCCATGCAGTGGTCGAGTCCTGCGACGAATCGATCTCGATTGCGGAAGACCTTCTCGTTCTGGCCGAGCGATGGGAACAGGAACTTCGCAGCTATCGGGCAGATTCGGCCACGCGCCGCCTTCCTCGCTTCCTCATCGGGCACCCGGTGCTCTCGGTCCAGCAGGCAGCGGCGGGTTTGAGCATCTCGGTGCCTGCGGCGAACGCCGCGCTCAACAACCTACTCGCCGCAGGCATCGTAAGCCTGGTGAACGAGCGCCAGTGGGGCCGTGTGTTCCAGGTCAACCAGGTGTTGCAGCGTCTCGATCAGGCGCCCGCCACGTAAGAAACCTCGACGGCAAACGTCGGCCGGGGCGAGACGGGGCGAGCCTGAGACGCGGGTCGTTTAGAGGTCCGAAAACGGCGAGTATTCGCTGCGGTTCTTGGCTATTGTGTGCCCATGCAACTCGACTCGGAAGCCTGTTTTCGTGCAGTTCGCGCCCGCGACCGGCGCTTCGACGGGCGTTTTTTCGTCGCCATCAGCACCACGCACATTTATTGCCGCCCCATCTGTCCGGCGCGGCCCGCGAAGCGCGGCAACATGCGCTTTTATTCCAGCGCCGCCGCGGCGGAGGGTGCGGGTTTTCGGCCCTGCCTGCGCTGCCGCCCGGAACGCGCGCCGGGCTTGGCTTCGGTCGATGCGGTGAGTCGATTGGTCGGCGCCGCCATGGCGGGTATCGAAGAGCATGCGCTGTCGAGCGCGCGCGTCGGGGAGTTGGCGGCGTCCCTCGGGATCAGCGATCGACACCTGCGGCGTGTCACCGAGTCCGAACTCGGGGTATCGCCGATCGAACTCGCGCAGACGCAACGCCTATTACTGGCGAAACGATTGCTCGGCGAAACGTCTTTGACCCTAACGGAGATCGCGTTCGCGAGCGGCTTCGGCAGCGTGCGCCGTTTCAACGCGCTGTTCAAATCACGTTATGGCTTGAGTCCCCGCGTGCTGCGCGGCGGCGCCCATGCGGCGGAGGGACTCCACTGCCAATTGGAATTCCGGCCGCCCTTTGCGTGGAAACACCTGCTCGATTATCTGCGCCTGCGCGCCATTCCCGGCGTCGAAATGGCGGACGCGACGCATTATCGGCGCACGGTCGCCATCGATGAGCATCAGGGTTGGATCGCCGTGTCGCGGGGTGGGAAGGACAACGCGCTGGACATCGAGCTTTCACCCTCGCTGGCGCCGGTCATCGGCGCGGTGATTGCGCGCGTGAAACGGCTGTTCGATTTGGGAGCGGTGCCCGACGCGGTGAGCGCTTTGCTGCTGCAAGATCCGCTGCTCAAGGAAACCGTGCGCCGGATTCCGGGCCTTCGGGTGGCGGGCGCGTTCGACGGCTACGAACTCGCGGTGCGCGCCGTCCTGGGACAACAGGTATCCGTGAAAGGCGCAACCACCCTGGCGGGCCGCTGGGCGCAAGCTTTTGGGACCCCGATCGCGACGCCTTACCCCATGCTCAATCGCGTGAGCCCGGGCGCCCAGCGCATGGCCTCCGTGACTGCCGAGGAGATATCCGCTCTCGGCATCGTGAGCGCCCGCGCCCGCTGCTTGAGCTCGCTCGCTGCCGCCGTCGTCGAGAAAAGAGTCGCATTGAACTTTGCCGCAAATATCGAAGAGCAGATCGAGGCTCTGCAACGCCTGCCCGGCATCGGTCCGTGGACGGCGCAATACATCGCCATGCGGGCCCTGCATTGGCCGGATGCCTTCCCCAGCGGCGATCTCATGCTGATGCGGGCGGCCGATGCCACTCAAAAGCAGCTCGAGAAGCTTGCCGAGGGCTGGCGCCCGTGGCGGGCGTACGCCACTCATTATCTATGGCAGTCACTGGGAGTTCAGCCATGAATGCGTTCACCACTATCGAAAGCCCGATCGGCCGTCTTCTGTTGACCTCCGATGGTACCGCTCTGACCGGTCTATACATGGAGCCCAGCCGCAAGGCGCAATCCACCGATGGCTGGATCGAGGACGTCTCGGTGCCACCCTTGTCGGCGGCCGTGCGGCAATTGACCGAATACTTCGCCGGCACGCGGCGCGAATTCGATTTGCCGCTGCGTTTGCACGGCACGCCCTTCCAGCAGCGCGTGTGGCGAGAATTGACCGAGATAGCCTATGGCGAAACCCGGAGCTATGGAGAGCTGGCCAAGAGAATCGACAAGCCCAACGCCTCGCGCGCCGTGGGGCTCGCGAATGGGAGCAATCCCATTTCGATCATCGTGCCCTGCCACCGGGTGATCGGCGCCGATGGGTCTCTGACCGGATACGGGGGAGGCCTCGACCGCAAGCGCTGGCTGCTCGCTCACGAGGGCCTGCCTAAAGCCGAGTGGAGCGGCAGTCGGCCGACGCAGGGCCTACTCTTTATATCAGCGGCAAGGTGATGGTGAATATCGCGCCGCCGCCGTTCGCGCGGTTGGCGGCGACGGCCGTGCCGCCGTGAAATTCCGCGATGAGCCGCACGATGTACAAACCTAGGCCGAAGTGCGGTTTGTCGTCGCGGCCCTGACGCTGCTCGAACAGCGACTCGAACAGTCTTTCCAATAGCTCTTGCGGAATGGGCGGACCGTCATTCTCCACCTGGAGTACGTAATTCCCGGAAGCTCGCGCCAGCCGCACGGTGATGGTGCCCGTGGCCGGACAGAAATCCACCGCGTTCTCGACCAGCTTGTCGAGCAACTGCACGAGAAGATCGGGCGCGCCGCAAACGAAACAGGGCTCGGCGGGCGCTTCGAGAACGATGTTCGCCTGCGGGAATCCGTCGCGATAGGCGGCAACCGCCGACGCCAGCAGCGCGCGCAAATCGAAATTTTCCCTTTCTGCCTGCTTGATGCTCTCCTCGACCCTGGATGCGGCGCCGAGTGCGCTCAGGATGGACTGCAGGCGCAAGGTGCCTTCGCGCGCCCGCGTCACGTAGCGGCGCTGATCCTCGCGCAGGCCCTCGGACTCGAGATTGTCCAGCGAGGAGCGCACGATGGTCAGCGGCGTGCGCAGCTCGTGCGAAAGCTTTCCGCCCAGGGTGCGCAAGTACTGGGTGTGCTCGTTGAGCCGAGCCAACAAGCGCTCGAAGCCGCGCGCCAGCGCGCCGATTTCATCGCCGCCGGCGGATCCCGGCATCTCGAGGCGGATTTTGCCGTCGCTCCCCACCGCGGAGTCGGCGGCCTCGCGCAGGCGTCCAATGCGCAGGCTGATCCAGGTCGAAAAACCGAACATGATGATGACGGCCGAGGCCGTGGCCAGGAAGGTCAGCTTGAACAGACGTGCCACCGCCCGATCGCGCAGCGCAAGCTGCTGATCCGCGGCCTGCTCGAGAAACACCACGCCGCGCGTTTGCCCATCGGCCACGATGGGCGCGGCCGCCGTCAGCAAGAGCTCCGGGCTTCCGGTGCCGCGCACCCATTCGGCGTGCGGCCGCCCGGCGAGCGCCGCGGCGACGCTATTGCCGCCGAGCCGGTCGGGAGCGGATGTCAGCAGCGGAAAACTCGAGGTGTCGACGGCCATGAAAGGCCGATACCAGGGCTCGGCCGGCCCGTCCGTATCGCCGGGCGCACTCCCTCCTAAGTTGCCCGCGACCCCCAGCTTGAGCGCGTTCGCGTCCACCACGGTGGCTCGAGTGCCCTCGCGGATGAAGGTGCCCAATAACTCGCTCAAGCCCGACGTCATAAAGAATAGACGGCCGCCGTCGGGGAACTCATCCGGTGCCGTTCCCGCCTGGGCTGAGCCGCGGCCGTCGCGGGCCAGGATCCAGAGGCGCGAGCCCACGAAGCTCAAGGGGATGCGCGCCTCCACGTGATAGCCCGACGAACTCTGGAACCAAAATGCCTGGATCCGCGGCTCTTCGACCGAGCGGGCGGACGTCGGATCGTCCCCTACTACCTGTTGGGCCGCAAACGGCCCCGGCGCGCCGGTGGCGAAAAAATACGAAGCCCGGGTGCCGTCGGGCCCTTGCAAGGTCAAATCGATTCGATCGAAGTGGTCGCGGTCGGGATTCGGGTTGGCGGGCTCCGGGTCGAAATGACGGTCGTCGACCTCGACGTATATATAGAGATATCGCTCGGTGGAACCCGCCAATACCCGCGCGCCGTAGCTCGTGGAGGTTGGCAGCGCCGTGGGTTCCGCCGCGATATCCCAGTCGTCGCGATAGCCGTCGAGCAGCGGCTGGGTGTGCAGCGGGAATACATAGAGGTCGCCGCCGCTCGCCGCGAATCCTCGAGTGTCCTCCGAATCCCGGAATACCCGCCGCGGCTGCGCCGACAGGGCATTGGCTATCGTGCCGGCGCTCGCGAGCAGCGACTTTTCCTGCGAGTCGCGCAGCGCCGTCTCGAGCTCCCGCGCATATTGACAGCCGGCCCAGGGCAACACGAGCGTCGCCAGCGCGGCAATCAGCAATTGCAGGCGGATGCTCACTCGACCCAGCGGTATCCCATTCCGTACACGGTCTGGATGGCATCGAAAGCCGGATCGATCTGCTGAAACTTGCGGCGCAGACGCTTGATGTGGGAGGTGATGGTGTTGTCGTCCAGGACGACATGGGCGGCATCCATCAATTGCTGGCGGTTCTTGACGTGTCCCGGATTGCGCGCCAACGCATGCACGATCCAGAATTCGGTCAGCGACAAGGCGACCGGCGTGCCGTTCCAGGTGGTCTGCATCTTCTCGCCGTCGACCGACAGGGCGCCGCGCCGCACGATTTGCGCGGCGTTGTTAGGAAGGCGCAGCGCGTCGATGCGCCGAAACAGCGCCGCGACGCGGGCCGCCAGATGCGGCAGGCTTACATCCTTGGTCAAGAAATCGTCGGCGCCGAGGCGCAGCCCCGAGACCGCGTCCAGCTCGCTGTCCCGGGCGGTGAGAAAGATGATGGGCAGCTCCGCCGACAGCGCGCGCAAATCGCGGCACAGATCGAATCCGCCCTCCGCCTCGTCCTCGAGCGCAATGTCGATGATGGCGAGGTCCGGCAAGTGGCTTTGGAATGCCAGCATGGCGTTCCTGCGATTGCCGTAGGTCTTGATCGAGTAGCCGTGCCGCGCCAGCGCCGCCGCGTAATTCTCGCGTAAAGCCGGCTCGTCCTCGACGATCGCGATGTGCTTCTTCATCGGCGAATGATAGCCGATGGGGGGCGGAAAAATGCGACGGCTGCCGCAAAGACCTTGCCATGATTCGCCATGATTTGCCTCGAGTTTGTCCGATTCGCGCCCCTAGGAATCGACGCTGGTATCGGAGACTGTCCTCGTAGCAAAACGAGGATGAGAGTCATGTCGACAGCACCCGGACGAATGATGCAAAGCTCGCCGCCGACGGCGAGTTCGGTGTGGCAAGCGGGAGGCTCGGGATCCTGGTGGACCCAGCGCCGCGAAGCGTCGCTCAACTGGCTGGCGCTGGGATTGCTGCTCGCGGCGTGGAACGCATCGGACGATGCTCAAGAGGTTCCGGCTGCGCGACGGCCGTCCGCCTTGCGCGGCTATTCGTCGATCTCGGTGCGCGCGGCGACGCTGCACGCCGACGAATTGCGGCGCGAGTTTCTTTCGAAAGGTCACAAAAGCGTCAACGTATTGTAAAGCTCGGTATCTCTAATGTGGCGGCGCATGCTTGCCACAGACCATAACAAACAGATACTGATCGTCGATCCGGATGTTGCTTCAGTCGAACCGCTCCGCCAGAGACTCCGCGAGACCGGATTCACTGTGCGCGCCATCGCCGACGGAGCCGCGGCAATCGCCGCCGTGGCCGATCGGCCGCCGCACCTGGTCATCATCGATTGGAACATGCCCGGCCTTGCGGCGCTGCAAGTGATTCAGGGCGTGCGCCGCGCGCGCTCGCCGCAAACGGTCAGGCTCATCATTCTGTCGGCATTGTCGGATGAGCAGGACGTGGTGACGGGATTGAATCTCGGTGCCGACGACTACATTGCCAAGCCGTTCTCCTTGCGAGAAGTGGTCGCGCGGGTCTGCACGGTGCTGCGCGCCCACTCCCACGCGGATCCGGGTGCCGCGCTCTCCTGCGACGATCTGGTGCTCGACGGGTCGACCAACCGCGTCACGGCTCAGGGTAAACCGCTGAACCTGCGCGGGGTCGAGTATCGGCTGCTCGAGTTTCTGATGTCGCACCCGGGCCGAACCTTCAATCGGAACCAGCTCCTCGCTCAGGTGTGGGGTAACGACAGCGAAGTCGACGAGCGCACGGTCGATGTCAACGTGCAGCGATTGCGCCGAATCCTCGCCGAGCCGGGCTATGAGGCCTATATCCAAACGGTGCGCGGATTCGGCTATCGATTCGCCGCCCCCGCCTCCGCGCGCCCGGAATGAGATTTAGGTCTCACTTCTACTGTTCCACGCGATGTTCCACGCCTAAGTTCTTTTGTTGTAAACAAATATTCTTTCTCGGGTAACGCCTCCGTAACATCAAATCGCCATCTTGGGGGCGACGAAGCCTCTAGGAGGACGAGACATGCTGGAACGTAACGCCCCCTCGCCGTCGCCGCAGCGGTTGCGAACGGTCTTCATCTCAGACATCCATCTGGGGTTCAAAGGCTGCAGCGCCGAACTTCTGCTCGATTTCCTGCACCACGTCGAAATGGACACCCTGTTTCTGGTGGGCGACATCATCGATGTGTGGAGCATGAAAAAGTCCATGTACTGGCCGCAAGCGCACAACAATGTGCTGCGCACCATTCTGGGCAAGGCCAAACGCGGCACCAAGGTGATCTTCGTCCCCGGCAATCACGACGAGGTATTCCGCGAATTCGACGGCGCCGTGTTCGGCAACCTCGAAATTCACCGTGAATACGTCCATCGCGGCGCCGGCGGCCGCAGCATGCTGGTGCTGCACGGCGACGAGTTCGACAGCGTGGTCAAGTGCAGCCCCTGGCTCGCAAAATTGGGCAGCGACATCTACGACGTGCTGCTGGCCGCGAATCCCTACATCAACTGGGTACGGCGCAAGTTCGGATTGCCGCACTGGTCGTTGTCGTCGTATCTGAAGAACAAGGCCAAGACCGCGGTTCAATACATCGGCAGCTTCGAGGACGCGGTCGCGCAGGCGGCGCGCAAGCGCGGCGTCGACACGGTGGTCTGCGGCCACATCCATCGCGCCGAAATGCGCGAGATCAATGGGATTCTGTACTGCAACGACGGCGATTGGGTCGAAAGCTGCACCTCGCTGGTCGAGGACATGAACGGGCATCTGCGCCTGATCGATTGGCCGAAGTTGCGCGAGCAGGCGCCTGCGCGGGCCATCGAGCTGCCTGTGGGCCAGGCTGCGTAAGGGGTTCAAGAGAGCGATGAGCGATATTTGCGAATTGTGGAACCTGCCCTGGCACGCGTTGCAGAAAAAACTCGCCTACGGCAAAGGCATGGACGCGGCGGCTTATCCCACCGTCACGTTGAGGGCGGTCCATATGCAGATCGGCGCGGTCGGCGCCGATTCCTGGCTGGGCCGAGCCCGGCTGCGAACGGCGCCCGAGACTCAAGTTCGCTGAACTGCTGGGGATTTTTTTCGCCCCTCTAGGCCTCCTCCGCGAGGCCTTTTT
>Ga0070761_10000103_pt1 | contig 57789 bp, 41 predicted proteins | sample HubBroMetageREF1_FD_66724 | JGI IMG/M metagenome (GOLD analysis project Ga0070761, IMG submission 66724) | Reference soil microbial communities from the Hubbard Brook experimental Forest, New Hampshire, USA - Hubbard Brook CCASE Soil... | ecosystem: Environmental > Terrestrial > Soil >... | reverse complement strand
GCTGACCGTGGCTTCCCCTGCCTACATCAAAGCGAAGGGGAGTCCTCAGCATCCCAAGGAGATCGAGGAACGCGACTGCATCGACTTCTACGATGCAGCCAACGCGCGGCCGTACGACTGGGAGATGAGACGCAAGAAAGAGGTGCTGCCGCTGCGGGTCAAGGCGCGCCTCCTCGTGTCGGACTCGGGAACGCTGATTGGCGCGTGTGAGGCCGGTGCGGGTATCGGCCAGGTCCTGGAGATCGGTTGCCGGCAGCTCATCCAAAGCGGCCGACTGGTCGAGCTATTTCCGGAATGGTCGGACGAACGGTTTCCGCTTTACGCGATCTATCCCTCGCGGCTGCATCGCGCGGCCAAGGTGCGGGCGTTCATTGAATTCTGCCTGGAAATCATGGGCGGGAGCGGGACCACAGTTCATAATAGGAAAGTTCGGTGAATAGCCCTCAAACTGCGTGCACGCGCCTCGTGGGCTATACTCTCCGAACGGTCCAGGGGAGCCGGGCGTTAGGGAGTGTCATGAACAATAGATCAGGGTCCATCGCGGCCTCCGGCTGCATGTGCGTATTGGTTTTAGGGGGGATGCTCGCCGACGCTGCGATCGCCCAGCAATCCCGCTCCGACACGGGACAGCTCGAGGAGATCGTCGTCACCGCGGAGAAGCGCGAGTCGACCATTGAGACGACCGCCATCAGCATCACGGCGCTGTCGGGGGTGGACATCCAGGATCGCGGCTTCACGGATCTCGCCGATCTCATGAAGACGGTTCCCGGAGTCTCCATCCGCACCAGCGGTCCCGGCATGACCGAGTTCGAGATGCGCGGCGTCGCCTCGAACGGCGGCAATTCCCCGACAGTCGGCTTCTACTTCGACGAGACGTCGCTCACCGCGCCCGCCGCGACGAATGAAGGCAAGATCGTGATCTCACCCGACCTGTACGATCTCAACCGCGTTGAGGTGCTGCGCGGCCCGCAGGGCACGCTGTATGGTTCCGGCTCGATGGGCGGCACGATCAAAGTCGTGCCCAACGCGCCAAACCCCGAGGCGTTCGACGCTTCGGCAGAGGTGAAATTCGCCGACACCGATCACGGCGGATTCGATCATGCCGAGAATGGCATGGTGAATCTGCCCTTCTGGGGCGACAAGGCGGCGCTGCGCATCGTCGCCTCCTACAGCTACGATTCCGGCTGGATCGATCGCGTGGTAATCGCGCCAGGGCAGTTCCCGTTGCCGAGCGGGCTGGTCAACGGCCCCTATGGCCCCTACTACACCATACGCGGTAATGTGCTCGCAGCCCCGATTGCAACCGAGTATCACGACGTCAACGACGTCGAGAAGAGCGGCGTACGCCTGAGCGCGGTGCTCAAACCCGTCGACGGACTCACGATCACGCCGAGCTACTTCTACCAAAAGCTGCGCTCCGGCGGCCTGCCCTATATCGACAGCACCCCCGGCACCGACGCCTTCTACCAGCCATTCGATACACCCGAGAGGTACAGCGACGAGTTCCGGCTCGAGGCCTTGAGCGTCAAGTACCACACGGACGCTTTCGAAATCAGCTCGGCGACGGCCTACTGGTCACGGCACGAGCCGCTCACGCAGGATACCCAGGAATCCTGGACGACCTATCTCCTGCCTCTGGGCTTAGGGCTGACCGGATACACTGCCGGCAATGGCAACCTTGGTCAGTCCTACGCGTCCGAGGACAACAACCAGCATCAGACGACCGAGGAACTGCGTGTCTCCTCCGTCGGCGACACGCGCTTCAAGTGGCTGTTTGGTTACTTCTATTCCGACTTCGTATCGCCGTGGGACATCGTGTTCCCCTCGCAGACCGGCGCCTCGAACCCGGACATCGGGACGAACGACCTCTTCAGCTACTTCACGCCGTTCAAGATCCTGCAGCAGTCGGTCTTCGGCGAGTTGACCTACAACATCACAGACCCGCTTTCGGTCACCGTGGGTGCGCGCCGCTATCACTACGATTCTGCGGTCTATCTCGATCAGTTCGGCGGACTCGCGGGCGGGCTCACCCAGCAGGCGGCCTCCGAGAACGAACAGGGCGTGACGCCGAAGGCGACCATCTCATATCAATTCGACAAGGATCTTCTCATGTACGCGACGGCGGCCAAGGGCTTCCGCCCCGGCGGCGGCACGGGTCCGGTGCCGACCCAGGGCGCGACCTCCTGCGAGGCGCAGCTTCAGGTCGAGTACAACTCGAACGGCGCATTCGTCGCGGGGCCTGTCCAGTTCAAATCCGACACCATATGGAGCTACGAGCTCGGCGAGAAATGGCGCTCGTCCGATAGCCGCCTGAGCGTGAACGCCGCGGCCTACTTCGAGAATTGGAATGGCGTGCAGCAGACCAATTCGCTGAGCAGCTGCGGATACGTTTACACCGCGAACGCCGGCGATGCCCACGTCTACGGAAGCGAAGTCGAGGTGGACGCGGTCGTGGTGCACGATCTGCAGGCCCTGGCCAACATCTCGTACTCACACTCGACTCTGGTGAGTGCGGCCCTCGTCGATGCCAGCTCCACCGCAGGCTCCCCGATTCAACAGGTGCCGAAAGTCACCGGGACGCTCGCGCTGTCCTACCGGCACCAGCTCACCGACGAACTCGCCGTGACGGCGCGCGCCGAGACGACCTACACGGGCAGCCGCACGGACGCCACGTTCTACGTCAATACCTTGCCCTCCTATCAGCTCACCAACATCCGCGCGGGCGTAGATGCGCGCCGGTGGTCCGCGGTGCTGTTCGTGAACAACGTCGCCGACAAGCGTGCGCTACTCAACAACGTCACGCAGGATGCGACTAACGTGGCCGACTGGAATCGCATCGCAGTCAGCCAGCCGCGCACCGCGGGCATCGACCTCAACTACAGGTTCAAGTAGTCGCGAAGCCCGCCGCCGAGACTATGGGTTCGGCGGCGGGCACCGGCCCTAACGCAGCTCAGCGGCTCGCGGAGGGGACCGCCCGTGCCGGCAGCGGCACGTTGCAGAGGTCGATGTGGTCGGGGCTGAACTTGAACCACGGCTCGTGCCGTTGGCGCCGCTGCTCCAGCACCGCGCGGAAAGTGGCGCTGGTCGTGCGCAGCACCTCGATCGGCGTGCGCTCTGCTTTGGGCACGTCGGCGGCGATGCGCACCGAGCGGATGGGAACCACGGGCTCCGGCGGAACATAGAAGCCCATCTCGCCGCTGCCGCGCGGCAGGCTGGAGAGGAGCTCCACGCCTTGGATGACGCGTCCCATGAGTGCGACGTTGCGATCGAGTTGGCGCGGTGCATGGCCGATCACCGCATACATCTCGGTGGCGTCGCTTTCGGGCGGATCGTCGCGTCCGGCGCCCACCATTCCGTAGCAATGCGCGAGCCACACGATGTGTGAATGGGGATCGCGGGCGGCGGGAAAACCGTCGAGAAATCCAACCTGGGGTGCATAGGCGTCGCGATCCGGCAGGGGTTCGAAGCGCGCATAGGCGCCGGCTGCGGCGGTGAGTTCCACCGCGGCGGCCACCCCGGCCGGAACGGCTCGATGATGGTTCGGATCGGCCCACTGCACGACGTAGTTGTCCTGCACACGCACGATCGCGAGGCCATCGAAATAATGTGCCCGGGCGAGCGCGCGGATGTTTGCAACGTGCTGAGGCGCCACACGTGACGCAAGCTCGATGACGACCCGGCCGCGGGCGAGATCCATGTACAGCGTGTCCTCCGGGTCGGGCACGCGCCAGTCTGCGGCGGGTGAGTTCGCAAGGAGATCGGCGACGGTCACGGGCTTGGCCGCGGCCGCGCGCCCAAGCAGAAGTGCAGCGAACAGGACCCCGGTGAGCACCGCCGCGCGACTCCCGGCGCCTGCGACGACGCCGGTCATTTCGCGCTCCCTTGCGCGGCCGCCGCGCCGCCGGAGGCTGCCGCTTTCTCCACGCCTGCCAGCATCCGATCGAGCTCGCTGCGGTCGAAATAACGGCCCGCGAGCACGACGGCGCGGATTTTCTTGGTGTTGGCGATGTCCTCGAGCGGGTTGGCGTCGAGCAATACGAGATCCGCGAGCTTGCCGCGCTCGACCGTTCCCAAGTCCGCGAGACGGTTCATGAACTTGGCCGGATTGAGGGTCGCCGTCTGCAGCGCCTGCAGGGGCGTCAAGCCGGCCTGCACGAACAGGGCGAGTTCCTGGTGCAGGCTGAATCCCGGGAAGATGTGCACGCCCGCCGCCGTGTCCGTGCCCGCGAGGAACGGCACCCCGGCGCGGAACATGGCAAGCGTCATGTCGAGTTCCATCTGAAAGAATTTCTTGCGCACGGGTAGGGGATCGGTGTCCATGTCCTTGAGGATGTCCTTCACGAACATGGGCCAGGTATGGTCCTTCCAGGCGCTGGGCGCGTACTTGATGAGCGGATCGTGCGAAAGGTCGATGTCGTCGACGAGCCATTGACCGTGCTCCCAGACGAGCGTCGGCACCTGCCATGTTTGATTCTTGGCCATGAGCGCGATGAGAGACTTCGCGCGGGCGGGGTCGAAGTTCGCCACGTTGCGCCCGAGGCTCTTCGGGCCCTTGATGAGCTGATCCTCGATCGTCGAGCACCCCTCGAAGATGCCGGTGAAGTGCTCGATGCTCTTCTGGCCGGCATTCGAGGCCTCCGATGCGCGCACCGCATCGGGCACGTGACCGACGAAGGTAATGCCGAGCTTCTTTGCCTCGTCGGCCGCCGCGAAGTACCCGTCGCGCGGAACGAGCGATTGGATCTTGATGAAGTCGACCCCCTCGTGCGTGAGCTGATCGACCCACCGGCGCCCATCCGCGGCGTTCGCCACGGGAGCCGAGCTGGGAAAGCGCGGTACCGGGCCATCGAGCATGGGACCCGCGATGATCATCCGCGGTCCGAGAAGCCGCCCGGCGGCGATTTCCGCGCGCCACACCTTGAGGACGGGGAGATCGCCGCCCATGTCGCGCACGCCGGTGACGCCGTTCGCGACGAACAGCGGCGGCACCACCTTCTCGTCGCGCGGGATCCAGTCCCCGAACACCTCGTGAACATGCATGTCCCAGAGACCGGGGATGAGGAATTTGCCCAAGCCGTCGACGAGCCGAGCGCCGGCGGGCGCGTTCACGGTGCCGCTCTTGCCGAGCTCGACGATGCGCTGATCCTTGACGATGACAGTCATGTCGGGCATGGGCGGGCCGCCCCTCGTGTCGATGACCGTGACATGCGTGATCGCCACGGTGGAAGCCGCAGCAGCCGATGCTCCGGCAAACGCGGCGGCAAGCGCCCCGCACAGCACTAGTGCTCTCATGTCGTATTCCTCGAGGTCACAGATCGATGGCGGCCGGCGTTTTCAGGATAATGGTGTGCACGACCGGACCAAGGAATTCTGCCAGATTGCCGGCGCACTCGGTTTTGTGTTGGCATGGCGCGGCGAGCTTCAGATGACAAGAGGGTTGCACGAGCAGGGGAACAGGTTGTTCCTAGATTGAAAATAAAATTAACATTATCAACATGGTATGATGTAATTCGCATGTTATTTAGAGGATACCGGCTCGCGCTGCCAGGGACTTCCCGGAATGGATGTGAACTGCGGCAGGGGCGGCGTTGCTGGAATCCAGGACAATCGCTGCGTCCCCTACCCCGGAGGAGCCCATGATCCCGCTGAACTCGAGGCAAGGACTTCCCCCAAGCGCGTTTTGGTACATGGCACTGCGCAGCGTCGCGGCCGCGATACTTCTAATTCTGATCGGCAGCATTTTTCAGTTGACATCGAACTCTTCGAACGTCTCATGCCGCGGCCTTCTCTGCGGCCACATGAGCGGCGGCGGGGCGAGCGTGATCATTTACCTGTTCGCCATCTTTCTCGTGGTGAACTCCATCATTCGCTACAAGTGGTTTTCCTTCCTGCTGACGGACAAGAGCATCAGCATCGACTCAGGCGTCCTCTTTCGAAAGTCATGCACCATTCGCTTCGATAGAATTCAGGACGTCAATACGATTAGAAATCCACTTCACATGATGTTGGGCCTCGCCTCGGTGGCGATATGGACCGCCTCTCTGGATCAGCGCGTCGGCAACGCGAACAGACCGGACGGGCTCATCGTGTTGAACGCGGACACCGCGGACTGGCTAAAGGAGTACTTGTCCGATCCGCCGGCCGCCCGTGGCGGCGATTCTGCGCCGAGCAGCAATAATCAGCCGGCGGCCGGCGACAGGTCGGTGCGTCCGGGAGGCATGGGAATGGTGTTGACGTTCTGCGTCGTCGCGGCCATTGCGTTGGGTTTCCTTGTCCTTCGACATTCGACGCCCGCGACGGCCCCCGCCGCATCGACCGCATCGACCGTAGCGTCGGCACCGCCCGCAGCGGCCTTACCCGGACCTGCTCCCGTGAATCACCTGCGCAAGGTTCAACCGGCGCAATCGGAATCAGGCGCCGAAGCCAGGGGTTATACGACTTCTTGCGCCATTCATCAGCCGGGAGGCAATGGCGTGGGCCTTTGCGCCGATTTGAAGGAGGGAGGGCGATGCGAACACGAAGCCGACTTCCGATCGCATCCCACGCCGGAGCCGGCGGTTCTCACCGTCGTGAATCGAAGCAGCGAACTCGTCAAGTTCTATTGGCTCGACCTATCGGGCGGGAGATCTCTTTACGCTTCACTCCCTCCGGGAGGCCATGTCGACCAGCAAAGCCACATTGGCGCCTACTGGCTGGCTTCGACGGCGGACGGCCATTGCGTCGGAATCATCAGTGCCGCGACCAAGACGGTCGGGATCTTCTAAGAGATCCCTTACCCTCAGCCGGCGCGGGAAGGCGTTGCCGTGTTTCGATACAGCCAGGCAACGATCAACCCGAGAATCACCGTCAGCGCACTGTCGAAGATCATCTGCTTGACGACCACGCTCCCAGGCATCGGCTGCACCACGAAGTAGATCATGTAGGTGGGTACGGCCGTGAGCAGGGCGATCGCGACGCCGAAGCGCACCCCCTGGGCCATCCATGGTTTTGCCTCGGCGCCGCGCGAGTAGATCCAGACGAACGCGCCGGACAGGATCACATGCGCCAGTATCATCAGGGGGAAGTACCGCTGCTCGTCACCCTCCGCCCGGAAAAGGTTGGTCAGCTGCATGTAGTCGGGACGCAGCAGCACGCCGTGCACGGCGAAGCTGCCCATGAACCACGCGACGAAGAGGACGATCCAGGCGATGATAAATTTCCTATTCACGGCATCTCCCTTTTGACTGCAGGGCAACGCTAGGCCGGAGCGCGCCGGTCGGCGGAGAGGATACCCCCGCGGCGACACAAGGTCACCTGTGCGGGTCAATCGTCAGTCAACCGACTCTGCGTGGAGGCCCCCGACCCGTACCGCCGGCGACGTTCGGGCTTGAGACCGGTGGGAAACGAACTGCTCGAAGGTGTGCGACGGCAGCGGTTTGCTGAAGAAATTTCCCTGGTAGCAATGGCAACCTGAGCTCGCCAGAAAAGCCCGTTGCTCCGCCGTCTCTATGCCTTCCGCGATGACTTTCAATCCCAGAGTTTGAGCCAACGCGACGATAGTCTTCGCGATCGCGGCGTCGTCCGAGTCGGTCAGCACATCGCGAACGAACGAGCGGTCGATTTTCAGCTGATCCAGGGGCAAGCGCTTGAGATAGTACAACGATGAATAGCCGGTACCGAAATCGTCGAGTGCGAAGTTCACGCCCTCTTTCTTGAGCTGCGCCATCTTTTCGATGACATCCTCGACGTTGTGGACCAACACGCTCTCGGTCAGCTCCAGCGTCAGTCGATGGGGATTGGCGCCGGTACGGCGCAGCGTCGAAATTACCTGGTTGACGAACTCGGGTTGTTGGAATTGGCGGGCGCTGACATTGACGGCGATCCTGAGCGCGGCAGTCCCCGGCCGGTTCGCCCAGTTCGCGAGCTGCTTGCACACGGTTTCCAGGACCCATTGGCCCAGCGGCAGGATCAATGCCGTCTCTTCGGCCACCGCCACGAATTCGCCGGGTCCCACCAATCCTCGCCGCGGATGCTCCCAACGGATCAATGCCTCGGCTCCCGTGAGTTCACCCTCGGGCCCCACCTGGGGCTGGTAGTAGAGTTGGAACTGCCCATCGGCGAGAGCCTGGCGAAGTTCCTTGTCCAGCACCGCGCGTTGGAGCATTGAGGTTTCCATCTGCGGCCCGAAGAACCGGAAGACGTTGCGGCCGGAATCCTTGGATTTATACATGGCAAGATCGGCTTGCTTCAGCAGATCATCGGCCGATACCTCATCTCCTTTGAACAGCGTGATGCCGATGCTTGCCGCGCTGGCGTGGGTCAGGTTGCCGAGATGGTAGGGTCGACTGAGCAAGTCCAGCAATTTCCTGCCGACGGCTTCCGCGGCGGCGGCGGCTTCAACCGCGCTCTGGCCGATGTCGACGACGACCAAGACGAATTCATCGCCGCCGAGTCGCGCCACGGTATCTCCCTCGCGCAAACTGGCCTTTAGACGCTGCGCCACCTCCCGCAACAGCATGTCGCCGAAATCATGCCCATGCGTGTCGTTCAGCAATTTGAACTTGTCCAAATCGATCAGCATCAGGCCGCCGTAGTTGCCGCTGCGGGCGCTGAGGGCCTTCGCCCGCTTGAGTTGATCCATCAGCAGCTTGCGAGTGGGCAGACCGGTAAGCTGATCGAGTTTGAGTTCGGCGGCTTCTCTGCTGGTGTCGCGCAACACCATCAGTGCGCGCGCCATGACGCCGACCTCATCGCCGCGGTCGACGTCGGGAACCTCGCCATCCAATTCCCCCTTCGCGACGCTGGTGACCCGACGGGACAAGCGGTTCATCGCCTGCGCCAGGTCGCGGCCGATGATGAAGGTAATCGCGCTCGCCAGGGCAATCAGGCCCAGGAATACCGACAAGGCCGTCAGGGCCCGGGCCCGGAATGCGTCCTCGATATCGTCGATATAGGCACCGGTGCTGATCGACCAGCCCCAGGGTTCGAACACGCGGGTATAGGCGATCTTGTCGAGCGGCGTTGTCTGGCCGGCTTTTGGAATGCGATAGGAAACCGCGCCTTCCTTCTTTTCGGTCTTCGCCACCGCAAGCAACTTGCTCACCATGCTGGCGACGACGGGATTCTTCTTCGCATCCGGCGAATTCACGAAGGTCCTGCCTTCCAACTCCGGTCTGCCGCCGTGGGCGATGCCAGTGCCGTTCAGGTCCCAGATGCAGAAGTAGTTTTTCCCGTCGTAGCGCATGGCTCGCAAAGCATTGGCTGCCGCGCGGCGCGCCGCCGCGTCGGTGATGAGCCCCTTCGCGGCCTGATCGTGGTAGTAGACCACCGCGCTGTATCCGGTCTCGAGCAGATGTTTGACTTCGCTCGCCCGGTCCTGCATCAGCGCATTCCTTTGGTCCAGCAGCGACACGATGGAAATGCCGGCTTGGAAGGTGAAGGCGATAGCCAACACCAGCAAGAACCTGGCCGAAACGCTTAGGCGGGTGAGGAACATGACGGCATCCCAATTGCGTTGTACCAAACCACAATTTCCGTCCCCTCACCATAGTGGATGGCGAAGCTTCGTTACCATCGTTAGTTCTCGGTTTTGGAGCCCAATCGGCATCTCGCCCCGCGCTCCGACCCGTCGCCTACGATCACATCGACCGGAGCGGCATCGTCGTCAAGTAATTAGTTAATTATTTCAATTAGTTACAACCATGTTCTAAATCGGTGCATCAGCAGCCAAAATTCCCGGTGTCGACTCGAGCAGCGGCGCAGCACTGATGCGGGTGGCCGCACTCCCGGCGTCAGCCGCGCGCGGCAGCATCGCGCCGCCGTCCGACCCAGTAGCCGGCGGTGAAGGGCAAGCCGAGCACCACCACGGCCAGTAGCATCGTCAGCAGCAGCGCTTCGCGCACCAGCTTGCGAAGCTCGCGCCAGGATGTGTCGACTGCCTCGGCCGCCATTTTTGCGGCGTCCGCGGAGATTCGGGCGCGCTCGACATCGAATGCCTGGGTGAGGCCTTCCCGTTCGGCGGCGATGTTCGCCGCGAGCGCTTCACGCTCGGTGCGCAGCGTCCGCAGCATCTGCATCCACGAGGCATCCAGCCGGTCCGACGACTCGCGCAGGCTGCGGCGAAGTTCACCGATCGCTTCGTGCGCCAACTCGGGGCTCGTATCCGCGAGTTTGGAAATTCGCTCCAGTTGGGCATCTATGTTGTGAAACGCCGTCCGATACGAGGCATCGTCGAATCCGGCGCGGTTGAGCGCCAATTCGGCCTGCCACAGACTCATGGCGGGGACCCGCTCGCTGTAGATGCGCATCCGGTCCGAGACGTCGCCGAGCGCCTGGGCCACCGTACCCTCGGCGTGCAGAGGATTCTTGTCGGATTCCTCGAGCATCCATGCCGCGAGCACGGACGGTCGAACCATATCGGCGTTTTGAAGCGGGTTGCGCTCGGCATAGCTCGATACAAAGGTGCGATACCGTGAGTAGTCGCCGCCCGACACCTTGCGGGCGAGCGCGTCGGCTTCGTCGCCGAGCACCGCGGCACCGCGGCTCACCTCGGGTTGTGCGCTGCCCAACAAACTTGCGCCCGAGCCGGTGGCGAGAAAATCACGAAACTGCAGAGAAAACGCCCAGGTGTCGAGCAGGCTCCCCATCGGCGACAACCCGGTCGAGGCGCGCGTGATCTCCGTGACGGCGCCGAGCTTCAGGCGAAGCGCCTGCAAGCGAACTGCCGGGTCGGTGTTCTCGCGCGCCGCATCGTCGATCAAATGACTGGCGGTCGTCGCAAAGTGCGCTGCGTAATCGCGGGTGAGCAATCGAGCTTCCTGTTCACGCGGGGTGAGCGGAATCTCCGGAGACTTGATCGTCAGCAGCGAGCAGCCTGCCAGCGCGAAACAGACCAGCAGCGGAGCAGCGCGCGTCGGAGCCGCAGCGAGGTGTTGCTTGGAACGGGGCATTGAACCTCCCATATGCTCTGCGCCCGCTGTGGGATACTCGAATATACTATCGGTAAAGGCCGGCCACGTGAGTAGAGCTATGGAAGAGACCAAGCGCAAGTCATTCCTGTCTCGCCTGCTGCCGCAGAATCTTCGTGCCTTCTTGTGGGATTTCGGGCATTCGGTGGGGCCGGTGATCGTCATCGGCGCGATCGCCATATTCGCCGCGCTGCACTTCGTGCGCCCGGCACCGCCGAAAACACTCACCATCGCCGCCGGCGTGCCGGGCAGCCGGTTCAATTTGGCCGCCCAGCAGTACCAGAAGATTCTCAAGCGCAACGGCATCACGCTCAAGGTCGTCTCCACCGAAGGATCTCTGGACAATCTGAATCGCTTGTCGACCGGGCGCGCGGACATCGCACTGGTGCAGTCGGGCGTCGCGCCTCCCGGCGACACGGGGGATCTGATCTCGCTCGGAAGCGTGTTCTACGTGCCGCTGACCATTTTCTATCGCAGCCCGACGCCGATCGAGCGGCTGTCGCAACTGCGCGGCCAACGGATCGCGATCGGGTCGCCCGGCAGCGGCACGCGGGCAGTTGCGCTGGCGTTGCTCAAGGCCAACGAGATCGATGAGCAAGGGCCCACGCAGCTGGTCGACCTGGAAGGGGAGGCGGCCAGGACGGCGCTGCTGGAGCGCCGCGTGGATGCACTATTCCTGACCGGAGACTCGGCGCCCCCGGAGACCATACGCGAAATGCTCCACACCCCGGGGGTCCGCATGTTCGATTTTGCTCAGGCGGACGCCTACGTGCGGCGCTTTCACTATCTGAGCAAGCTCGAACTGCCGCCGGGATCTTTCGACCTGGGAGAGAATCTTCCCTCGACCGCCATCTATATGCTGGCGCCGACGGCCGATCTGCTGGCGCATTCGAGTCTGCATCCCGCGCTGTCCGACCTGCTGATCGAAGCGGCTACCGAGGTGCACGGCGGGGCGACGCTGCTGCAGAGCGCCGGGCAGTTCCCGGCCCCGTTGGTGCACGACTATCCGATCAGCGCCGACGCTGCCCGATATTACAAATCGGGAAAGAGCTTTGCGTACCGCTACCTGCCGTTTTGGCTTGCGAGTCTGCTCGATCGCGCGCTGGTGGTGCTGCTGCCCGCGCTCCTCGTGATAGTTCCGCTGCTGCGTTATCTGCCGGCCTTGTACAACTGGCGCATCAAGAGCCGCATCGACCGCCGATATCGGCAGCTCATGGCACTCGAGCGTCAGTCGCTCGAGGATCTGACGCCGGAGCAGCGGGCGCTGCTGGTCAATCGGCTGGCGCAAATCGAGAAATCGGTCATTTCGCTGAAGATGCCGGGGTCGCACGCGGAGCAACTCTATGTATTGCGCCAACATATGCAGTTCGTGCGCGAGAATCTAACCCGGCCGCCGCTGAAATTCGACGCGACTGAAGCCGCTGCCATGCCCCCGGCAGAATGACCCGGAGCCCCCGGCCGCGGTTGCGGCTCCGCGGGTGATATATGTGGCGGCGGCCGGATTCCGGCATCGTTCGACGCCATGACCCCGATGCGCTAGTCTTCAGGCGCGGCCCTGCGACACCCGGGCCGGGTCATACAAACATAACAAAGACTAAGGGGTATCCCGTGCATCCTAGAAAAATCCTTTTTTTGGTCACGCTCGCCGTCGCCGTGATCGCGGCTTTCGTCGCTTTTCCGTATGCGGCGCTCCTTCTCGCCTTGCTCGGCATTCCGATCGGCCTCGCCGTTCCCGGCGACGCGCATGTGCGCGTGTTGGTCTCCGCGCTGGTGGTCAATCTGCTGGGTCACGCCTTCGACACCATTCCCGCGATCGGGCCCTACGTCGGCGCCATCATCATGAACGTCGGCATTGCGCTGGCGGGCGCCGCGCTCGCGATCGTGTTCAAGAACGTCTACGCGCGGCTCACGGAGTAGGGAACTGACGGTGTGCCGGCGCGGGTATGCCCGAACTACCCGACATCGATGCCTACCTTGGCGCGCTCGAAGCGCGAATCGTCGGCAGCACGCTGCAGACGGTGCGCGTGGCGAGCGCGTTCGTACTGCGCACCGCAGAGCCGCCGATCGCCGGCGTTCAAGGGCAGGTGGTGCATGAACTGCGGAGAATCGGCAAGCGTATCGCCATCGGACTCGGCAACGATTTGTGGATTGTCATCCATCTCATGATCGCCGGCAGGCTGCACTGGCGAGCGCCCGCGGCAAAGCTGTCGGGACGCAGCACCCTCGCGGCTTTCGATTTCGCCGCAGGTTCGCTGGTACTGACCGAGGCGGGCACCAAGCGGCGCGCATCGCTGCACATCGTCGCCGGCGAGCCGGGCTTGAGTGCCATGGATCCAGGCGGTATCGAAGTGCTGTCCTGTACCCTCCCGGAATTCCGTGCAGCCTTGGCCGAGCAAAATAGAACCCTGAAGCGTGCGCTGACCGACCCGCGAATCGTCAGCGGCATCGGCAATGCCTATTCGGATGAGATTCTGCACGCGGCCCGGCTCTCTCCCATTGCACTCACCCACAAGCTTAAACCCGAGGAATGGGAGCAGCTGTATACGGCGACGCGGGCGACCCTGGAAACATGGATCGCCCGTCTGCGCGGGGAAGCACAGACGGCCTTTCCGGAGAAGGTCACGGCGTTTCGGCCGGACATGGCGGTGCACGGGCGCTTCGGCCAGGCTTGCCCGCGCTGCGGCGATCCGATCCAACGCATCCGCTACGCCGACAAGGAGACGAACTACTGCGCCCGCTGCCAGACGGGGGGGAAGCTGCTCGCGGACCGTGCCCTGTCTCGTCTGCTCGGGGCCGATTGGCCGAGAACACTGGATGAGCTCGAGGCGCTCAAGAAACAGTGAGTTGCGGGGGTTTATTTTACAAAATAACCCGGGGGCGGCTCGCCGCAGGGGTCCCTGACTCATCGGTGTAAACTGGGCACCATGAAGCGGCAAGCACCACCCCCGACGGCGTCGCTCGGTTTTGGGATCACTCCCAAGGGTAGGGAGTCCAAGCGCCAAACCCAGGCGGAGGAATCGCCGGCGGCCCGCAAGGCGAAAATTCTGGTGGTCGATCACGACCCGGCGCTGTGCCGCCTCCTGGTCAACCGTCTCGGCGCGGCGAACTACGCCGTGACCACCGCCGACGGCGCACTTGCCGCGCTGGACGCATGCGTGCTCTCCCGCCCGAATCTCGTGATCACCGATTTGCGATTGAAGGACATGGACGGGATCGGCTTCCTGAAGGAACTCAAGAGCCGATGGCCGCAGATGTCCGTGATCATTCTGACGGGGCACGGATCGATCTCCGAGGCGGTGCAGGCGACTCAAAGCGGCGCATTCGGCTACCTGGTCAAACCGGTCGGCAGGGAGGAATTGCTGGGACAGGTGCAACGGGCCACCGCGGACTCCTCGTTCACGCCGGCCGAAGGCGATTGGCGCTCCAATCTCATGTCGCGCAGTCAGCTCATGGAAGACCGGCTGAGAATTGCCAATCGAGCCGCAGCCAGCGGAGTGCCCATCCTGTTGACCGGTGAAAACGGTACTGGCAAGGAGCTGTTTGCGCGCGCCATCCACGCGGCCAGCGTGCGCCGCGAGAAGCCCTTTGTCGTCGTGTCCTGCCGAATCACCGTTGCGGAGCAATTGGAGGCCGCGCTGTTCGGCGTCGAATCCGACGAACCCGGCGGTCCGGCGCAGTCCAAGGAGGGCGCCCTGCGGCGGGCCCGCGGCGGTACGCTCCTGCTCGATGAGATCGGCGATCTGCCCGCGAAGCTGCAGGTGGCGCTTGCCAAGGAACTCGCCAAGGATGAAATTCCCGCGATAACGGGCGTGGCCGCCGCCCGCAACGACGTGAGGTTCGTCTGCACCACCTCTCGCGACCTCAAATCGCTGACCGATACCGGCGCGTTCTTCAAGGGTCTGTACGACCAGATCGATATCTTGCCCATCGAGATTCCTCCCTTGGGCCGTCGACGCGAGGACATTCCGCTGCTGGTCTCGCATTTCCTGGAGCAAGCCACCGAACCGGGCGGGCAGAAAAAGATATATACCCCCAAGGCCATCGAGTTGCTGGCGACCACGGACTGGCCGGGCAACGTTCGGCAGCTGTTCGATCTGGTGAAGCGGAATATCGCCCTGGCACACGGCGAGGTCATGACCGAGGAATTGGTGCAGGTCTCGTTGGACGGCCAGTCGGGGAAGATACCCACGTACGCCGAAGCTCGCGACCGGTTTTCGCGCGAGTACCTCGCACAGAACCTGCGGCGCACCTCCGGCAACGTCGCGCAGGCTGCGCGTCTCGCCAAGCGCAGCCGGACCGATTTCTACAATCTGCTCGCACGGTACCGGCTGCACCCGGAAGACTTCAAGAACGAGGGAGCCCCGCATCGGAAGGTCACGGACGCCGATGAAGAGAACGAGCACGAGCACGAATGAAGGGTGTTACGGCCGGAGATGTCATCCTGGAAACGCGGTCGCTGTTCAAGGCGTTCAAGGGGTTCGTGGCGGTCGACGGCGTGTCGCTCGAGGTGCGATGCGGAGAAATTCACGCGCTGATCGGTCCGAACGGCGCCGGCAAGACGACGTTCTTTAATCTGCTCACCAAGTTCTTGCAACCGACGTCGGGGGAGATCTTTTACCGAGGCGAGAACATCACCCGGGAGAAGCCCGCGGATATCGCCCGCCGCGGCATCGTCCGTTCCTTCCAGATATGCGCGGTGTTTCCTCATCTAACGGTTCTGGAGAACGTGCGTGTGGCTCTGCAGCGCCGCCTCTCGACGTCATTTTATTTCTGGCGCTCTGAAAAAAGCCTGACGAGTCTCGACGGCGATGCCATGCGGCTGTTGACCGAAGTGCGGCTCGAGAAATGGGCGGACACACCGGCGGCCGATCTGCCGTACGGCAGAAAGCGTGCCCTTGAACTGGCCACGACGCTGGCGCTCGAACCTGAGTTGATGCTGCTCGACGAACCCACGCAGGGCATGGGGCACGAGGATGTGGCGCACGTCACGCAGCTGATCAAGCAGCTGTCGGCCGATCGCACCGTGCTCATGGTCGAACACAACATGAGCGTGGTCGCCTCCATCGCCGATACCATATCCGTGCTGCAGCGAGGCAGGGTGATCGCCGCCGGGCCCTATGCCGAAGTGTCGAAAAACCCGCAGGTTCTCGAAGCTTACATGGGTACGCCCGGCAGCGAGCTTGGGGCCTAGAGCTGATGGCGCGAGAAGTGTTGAAAATCACCGCCCTGGAAGCCTGGTACGGTGAATCGCATATCCTGCACGGAGTGGATCTCACGGTGCAGGAAGGCGAAGTCGTTACGCTTCTGGGGCGCAACGGAGCGGGGCGTACCACCACCCTGCGGGCCATCATGGGTTTGGTCGGTTCCCGCACCGGCTCGGTGAAAATCGACGGCATTGAGACGGCGCGGCTGCCGACGCACCGGATCGCCCGCATTGGGGTGGGCTATTGCCCCGAGGAGCGCGGCATCTTCTCGGCGCTGTCGGCCGAGGAGAATCTGCTGCTGCCGCCACGGCTCAAGGGCACCCAGGCAATGTCTCTCGACGAGATTTACACTATGTTTCCGAACCTGCGGGAACGCGCCGCCAGTCCCGGCACCCGCCTGTCCGGAGGGGAACAGCAGATGCTGGCGGTGGCGCGGATCCTGCGCACGGGTGCGCGGCTGCTGCTCTTGGATGAGATATCGGAGGGTCTCGCACCGGTGATCGTGCACAAGCTGGGCGATGTCATCCGCGCGCTGCGGTCGAAGGGCTTTACCGTGGTGTTGGTCGAGCAGAACTTCCGTTTCGCGGCTCCCCTGGCGGATCGGTTCTATGTGATGGAAAGTGGCAAGATCGTCAAACAGTTCGAGCAATCCGAGCTTGCTTCGCAAATGGGATTGCTGCACGAGTATCTGGGTGTCTGAATCAACATAAAAAGGGAATCAACATGGTCCTCAAATCAAACGCTGCCGCGCTCGGTGCGCTTCTCAGCCTGTGCATCGCCTCGCGGGCCGGCGCGGCCGGCGAACCGGTGGTCATCGGCGACATCGACGATTTGTCGGGCGTCTACGCGGACGCCGCCGGCCAGGGCGCCATCGAAGCCGCCAACATGGCGATCGCCGACTTTGGAGGCACGGTGTTGGGCAGGAAGATCGTGTTTCTCAGCGCCGACCACCAGAACAAGCCGGATATCGGCGCCTCGAAGTTTCGCGAGTGGGCGGACCAGAACGGCCTGAACATGCTGCTGGGGGGATCCAACACCGGCGTGAGCATTGCGATGTCCAAGGTGGCGGCTGCGAAGAAAGTGCCGTTGTTCGAGATCGGCGCGGGCGGCTCCTCCCTGACCGGCGCCGATTGCACGGCCTACAGCGTGCACTATGCCTACGACACCACCGCGCTCGGCAATGGCACCGCCAGCGCCATCGTCAAGCAGGGGGGCAAGAGCTGGTTCTTCGTGACCGCGGATTACGCCTTCGGCACGCAGCTACAGGAGGCGGCGACCCGGGTGGTCCTCGCCAACGGCGGCAAGGTATTGGGCGCCGTACGCGCGCCCCTCGGCACCACCGACTACTCCTCATTCCTGCTCCAGGCTCAATCCTCGGGCGCACAGGTTCTCGGATTGGCGAACGCCGGCACCGATTTCTCCAATTCGCTGAAGGCGGCCGACGAATTCGGCATCACCAAGACGATGAAACCGGCGGCACTGTTGGCCTTCATCAGCGACATACACAGCCTGACGCTGCAAACGGCGCAGGGCTTGTACCTCACGACCGGCTGGTACTGGGACCTGAACGACGAGACGCGCGCATTCGGCAAGCGCTATTTCGCGAAGATGAAGAAAGAGCCGACCATGGACCAGGCCGGGTACTACTCAGCCACGCTGCAGTATCTGAACGCGGTCAAGGCGGTGGGGTCGACCGATCCTGACTTGGTCATGGCGCAGCTCAAGAAGGCCAAGATCAACGACATGTTCACCAAGAACGGCTACATACGTGCCGACGGCTTGATGGTGCACACCATGTACGTCATGCAGGTGAAGACCCCGGCGGAGTCGAAGTACCCGTGGGACTACTACAAAGTGATCAAGGTGATGTCGGGGGAGGAAGCCGACGGGGCGCAGCCCGATCCGGCCTGTACCCTGGCCAAGAAATAGGCCTGGTCGTGAACGCGTCGCGGCGTTGCAGTTGACCGGCCGGTCCATGATGGCGGGTGCGCCGTGACGACCGTGTTCGGCGTGCCGCTGCCGGCGATTCTGGGCCAGCTCATGCTGGGGTTGGTCAATGGATCGTTCTATGCCCTTCTGAGCCTCGGCCTGGCGGTGATATTCGGTTTGCTGGGCGTGGTCAATTTCGCGCACGGCGCCTTCTACATGCTCGGCGCGTTTGCCGCGTATATCGGCCTGCAGTTCCTCGGCGTCAATTACTGGTGTGCGCTCATCCTTGCGCCGCTCGCCGTGGGCTTGCTGGGGATCGTCGTGGAGCGCTTGTTCCTGCGGCATTTGTACCAGCTCGATCCCCTGTACGGCTTGCTGCTGACTTTCGGCATGGCATTGATCGCCGAAGGGTGCATGCGGGGCCTGTTCGGCGTGTCCGGAAAATCCTACCCGGTACCGGAGCTCTTGCGGGGAGGATTCAACCTGGGCTTCATGGTGCTGCCCATCTACCGGGCGTGGGTGATCCTTGCGTCCGTAACGGTGTGCGGCACGACCTGGTTTCTGATCGAGCGCACCCGGCTGGGCGCAAGGCTGCGCGCGGCGACGGAGAACGCGCGGCTGGTGCAGGCATTCGGCATCAATGTGCCGATCATGGTCATGAGCACCTACGGCGCGGGCGTGGCGCTGGCGGCGCTCGCGGGCGTGCTCGCGGCGCCGGTGGTTCAGGTGAGTCCCCTGATGGGTTCGTCGCTGGTGATCGTGGTTTTCGCGGTGGTGGTCATCGGCGGGATGGGTTCGATCTTGGGCGCCATCGTCAGCGGCCTCGTGCTCGGTCTCGTCGAAGGGTTGACCAAGGTCATCTACCCCGAAGCCTCGAACATCGTCGTGTTCGTCATCATGGCGATGGTCCTGATGTGGCGGCCCACCGGGCTGTTCGGCAAGGAGTAGGGGATGCGTGCCCGCACGGTGTATGCCGCCCTCGCGATACTGGCCCTGGCCGCGCCCTTCCTCGGTCTGTATCCGGTATTTCTGATGAAGCTGTTGTGCTTCGCGATGTTTGCCTGCGCGTTCAATCTGCTGCTGGGTTATACCAAGATGCTGTCCTTCGGGCATGCGGCCTACTTCGGCTCATCGGCCTACGTCACCGGGTGGTTGGTGACGGTTCACGGTTGGGGAACGATCGCGGGACTCCTCGCGGGAGTCGCGGTGGCCGCGCTGCTTGGACTCGTGATCGGCGCCATCGCGGTGCGCCGCCAGGGCATTTACTTTGCGATGATCACGCTGGCCTTGTCGCAGTTGGTGTTCTTCGTCTGCCTTCAAGCGGATTTCACCGGCGGAGAGAACGGCCTGCAGGGGATCCCTCGGGGCAGCCTGTTCGGGCTGATCGGCCTCGGGCACGACCGCACCATGTATTACTTCGTGCTGGCGGTGTTCGTTGCGGTGTATGTATTCATCCGCCGTATCGTTCACTCGCCATTCGGTCAAGTCCTCAAGGCGATCCGCGCCAACGAGCCGCGCGCCGTTTCGCTCGGGTACAAGGTCGATCGCTACAAACTGTTGGCGTTCGTCTTGTCGGCGGGTATTTCCGGATTGGCCGGCTCCCTCAAGTCGTTGGTGCTGGGGTTCGTGACGCTCTCGGACGTGAGTCAGGGCACTTCCGGGGAAGTGATTCTCATGACCTTGCTCGGCGGCAGCGGAACCTTTCTCGGGCCGGTGATCGGGGCGAACGTCGTCGTCTCGCTGCAGGAGTACCTCTCCGACCTCGTGGGCTCCTGGGTTTCGGTGATCATCGGGGTGATCTTCGTGGTCTGCGTGATGACCTTCCGGCGCGGCTTCGTCGGGGAGATCCAGCGGCGCTTCGCACCCTAGCCCAGCGTGTCGTTCAATGCGCCGAGCTGATACTCGACATGCGTCACTATGGCGGCGCAATCCTCCGCCGTCAGGCCCAGCCGGCCGAACGAGGGGATGCCTTCCAAGCCGGCGAGCCGCGTCTCTGAATCGCGCAAGGCCGGTGCGAGCGCCACGCCGGCGATGAGCACGTCGGCGAGATCCGCCGCGTTCCCCGTGCCGCCATCGCAGTCGGCTTGCAGGCCGACCGCGTCGGACATGGCCCGCGAAAAACCCCAATTCTCGAGTACCACCCTGCCGACGGTCGGATGCCGGCGATCGGCCAATTCCTCGAATGCAGGATCGCCGTTCAACGAGGGCGATCGATCCGCCGCGCGAATCATGAGGTACAGGCGGCCGATTCCGTGGAGCAACCCCGTGAGGAACGCTTCGTCGGGGCTCGAGCGGGTACGCCTGGCGATCGCCTGGCAGAGCGCGGCCACGCAAATGCCTTCCTGCCACAACGAGTTCAACTGACGGGAAATGGACCGCAGTGCGGGCGCCCGCCGCACCTGCTCGACCGCGAAGGCCAGCGCGGCACTCTGCACCCCGCCGGCCCTAAGTCGTGTGATCGCCGCACGCAGATCCGTCAAGGGTTGGCCTGACTGGCACAGGGCGGTGGAATTGGCCGCGTGCAGCAATCGCTCCGCCAATCGAGGTTCAGCGCTCGCAATCTCGAGAGTTTCGCTCAATCCGGTGTCCGGATCGGCCAAAGCCGCGCGAATTCGCACCACGACATCGGGAAAGCTGGGAAGAATGACCGCGCCGGCGGACAATTCAGCCGCGAGGCTGCGTAGAAAGACCCGAGCCGCGGAACGCTCCTCGGGTTTCACCGGCCTGCGCCGGCCGGCCGTCGCTGTTGCGGCATCGGACACGATCATGCGGCTTCGCTCCTGGGAACGAAGCGGCGCAGCACCTCGGCGAGCTCCACCGGCTGCACCGGCTTGCCGATGACCTCATCCATGCCCACCGAAACGCAGCGATCGCGATCTTCTTGGAGCACGCTCGCCGTCAGGGCGACGATCGGCGTGGGCTTGAGATCCAGCTCGCGCTCGCGGCGGCGAATTTCCAGCGCCGCTTCGAATCCGTCCATCTCGGGCATGTGGCAGTCCATGAATACGAGACCGTAGGGCAGCCGCGTGGCCATCTGTACCGCTTCGGCGCCGTTTCCGGCGACATCGACGCGGCACCCGAGGCGCTCGAGCAAACGCACCGCGACCATTTGATTCACCGAGTTGTCCTCGGCCACGAGCACGCGGATGAGACTCGCGGCCGCGGAGCCTGCCGCCGCGGACGCGGACGGCCGGGCCATGGTCGCCGGAGCCTGGTGCGCTGCGGGCAGCAGCGCGCGCTTGAAGGCGTCGCGCAGCAGGCGAGACCGCACCACCGGCTTGGTCAGATAGGCACAGAATCCTCGCTCCAGCAGCTCGCGCGCGTTGCCGAGATTCTCACTCGACGTGAGCAAGATCAGCCTCAAGCCGACGAAGCGCGGGTCCGCATGGAGCATTTCGCCCAATTCGGCGCCGTCCACATCGGGCATGGAGTGATCGAGCAGTGCGACGTCGAACGGCCGGCCCGACTTCCACGCCTGCTCGAGGACGGCACGCGCCTGCCGGCCGCCTGCGACGCAAGTACACTCGGCGCCCCAGCCCTTGAGCTCGGACTCGAGCACGCGCCGGTTCATCTCCAGATCGTCGGCGATGAGCACTCGCCGCCCGGCGATCTCCGGGGGTGCCGCAACCGCATCCGCGGCATCGCTCGACTGTACGGGCAAGCTGAACCAGAATGTCGAGCCGCACCCCGGCGTACTGTCGATACCGATGGTGCCGCCCATGAGGTCGACGAGTTGGCGGCAGATCGCGAGCCCTAGGCCCGTGCCCCCGTAGCGCCGGGTGGTGGAGGCATCGGCCTGGGTGAATTTCTGAAACAGCGCGCTTTGAGCGGCGTGCGCAATTCCAATGCCGGTGTCGCGCACGCTGACGCGCAGCCCGGTCCTTGCGCCCTCGCCGAATGCGCTGACCTCGACGTGCACGAACCCTAAGCTCGTGAACTTGATTGCGTTGCCCACCAGGTTCACGAGTATCTGCTTCAGCCGCCCCGGATCGGCGACCACCCGCCGCGGTACATTCGGCATGATCGACAAACCCAGCTCCAAGTGCTTCTCTTCAGCCTTGCCCGCCATCAACGCGACCACTTCGTCGACGGCGTCCGCCAGATCGAACGGGATGTTCTCCAAGCTCATGGCGCCGGCCTCGATCTTTGAAAAATCGAGGATGTCGTTGATGATCCCCAGCAGGTTCTGGCCGGAATTTTCGATGTTGCCCAAGAAGTCGCGCTGCTCTTCGTTGAGCGGCGTGTCGCGCAGCAGATTGGCAAAACCAAGCACGCCGTTCATGGGCGTGCGGATCTCATGGCTCATCGTCGCAACGAACTCGCTCTTGGCGCGATTCGCACGCTCCGCGGCGTCCTTCGCCGCCTGCAAAGTGTCCCGCGCCTGGCGCCGCTCGGTGACGTCGGTGGCGACGCTGAGGTAGCCGGTGACGTTGCCGCCGGCGTCGCGAATGGCCGTGACGCTCAAGTTTACGGTGAGCCTCGAGCCGTCCCTGCGCGCGTAGACGCATTCGCGGGCGGAAAATTCGGTCTGCTGGGTGATTTCGCGCGGCTCCGAGAGGCCGTCGGTCTCGAGATGAATGACCAGGGGGTTGGGGTGCCCCACCAGGTCCGCGGATTTGTATTGCAGCATGCGCTCGGCGCCGGAATTGAATACGGTGATGACGCCCTCGACATCGGTGGCGATGATCGCCGCCTCCGTGGCCGCGTCGAGAACGCTCTGCAGAAGCGCGCGCGCATCGGCGACGGCCTGGATCGCGCTGCGCCTCTCCGTCACGTCCGTGATGAACCCATGCCACAGCACGCTGCCGTCCGATTCCCGCTCGGGCGTCGCATTGCCGAGCACCCATCGTTCGACGCCGTCCGCACGGCGCACGCGGTACTCGTCGCGCCACGGCGTGAGCTGCGCCGCGGAGTTTGCGATCGCTTCCTGCACCCGCGGCGCGTCGTCCGGATGCATCATGGCGCGCGCCGCGCGCGCATCCTCACGCACCGATTCCGGCGATAGGCCGTATATCTGGCGGATGCCCTCGCTGGTGTAGGGCATGTGGGTGGTGCCGTCGGGCCGCAGCCGATACTGATACACCATGCCGGGGAGCTGCGACCCCATCTTCTGCATTCGATCGAGGAGCTCCTGGCGCCCGTCGGCGATCCGGTCACCTTCGGAACGCTCGCGCTGCAGTTTGCGGATGACGGGTTCCACGATCACCACGACCACCAGTAGGGTGGCGAGCACCTGCGCCAGTGCCCACAAGCGCAGCGTTTGTCTCTGTGAGTTGGTGTCCGCCGCGAAGCGCGTCGCCAAGTCCTCGACCCAGGTCCCGGCCGCGGTGCCGTACGCGGCTTGCAGTCGGGTGAGCTCCTCCAGTGCGGCGGCGCGCCCCGCGGGCGGCGCGCGGACGGCCGCCCGCGCATGCGCGGAGAGCTCGAGCATTTGCGACTCGAGCCCATGAAAGCGGGTGCAAAGCGCGTCTTCAGCGGCGCATGCGGGGGCGAGCATCCGCGCCACGGCGGCATGTTGCGTCACCCAGGCGCCGATCGCTCCCTCGACGCCTCGATCCGCGGACATTTGCGGGGCGTAGACTGCGACGAACGCCGCATGCATGACCTGCGTGGACTGCTCGCGCAGCAGGCCGGCGAAATTGACTATTTTGCCGTGCCCGGCGTCCAACTCGAGAAAATTGTGGACACCGTGCACAGTCCACATTCTGGAGGCAAAAAGCAGCACCAACGCCGCAATGTAGGCGATACGAATGCGGCGCCCGAACGAGGCGGCGGCGGGTGTGTATGAAGCTGGCATGAGTCGACCGAACTATCGGCGCAATACGCGGTAACTTGACCGGCGGGCGTCTTTTACGCCGGCCAGGCGTGGACTGCGGATCGGGCGCGCTTATACTTATTCACCGAACAGATCTGGGGGGGGCTGCGGATGATCATGATTGCTGGAAAGGCTCGGATCCATGGTTTGCACGCGCTGGGGTTCGTGCTCTTGTCCTGGCTGCCTCTGACCGGGCAGGCCGCCCCGCACTACCAGGTCTATGTATCCAACGAGAGATCCGGGGATGTCACGATCATCGACGGCGGCGACCACCAGGTGCTCGCGACGATCGCGGTGGGAAAGCGGCCGCGCGGCATTCACGCGGGCCCCGACGGCAAGACGGTGTATGTGGCCCTGAGCGGCACTCCCATAGCGGCCCCTCCCCAACTCGATGCCAAGGGCAACCCGATCTTTCAAAGGGGCAAGGACGACGACGATGAGGACAGCGCCAAGTCCGACAAATCGGCCGATGCGATCGGTGTCGTGGATGTCGCGCAAAGAAAACTGACGGGCAAGATTTCCGCGGGTTCCGACCCGGAGGAATTTTCACTCAGCAAGGACGGTACCAGGCTTTACGTCTCCAATGAGGACGTCAAGACCGCCAGCGTGATCAACATCGCGACCGGCAAAGTGGAACACATCGTTGCTGTGAGCCAGGAACCCGAGGGGGTCGCGACTGCGCCGGACGGCAAGCGCTTCTACGTCACCTGCGAAGCCGGCGGCGATGTCTACGCCGTCGAGACGGCCGGCTACACCGTCGTCGGGCATTTCAAGGTAAACGTTCGCCCACGCACCATGGCTTTCCTGCCGAACGCCGACTTGGGATTTGTTCCCTCGGAATCCACGGGCGAATTGAACGTCATCGATACGGCCGGCCTCAAAGTGACGAAGGTGATCACGCTGCCTCCCGGTTCGCGGCCCATGAGCGTGAAAGTCTCGCTCGATGGGCGCCGTGTCTATGTCAGCAACGGGCGCGCCGGTACGGTGTCGGTGCTGGACAGCCGTTCGTATGAATTGCTGAACACGATCAAAGTGGGCACTCGTCCCTGGGGTATCGCTCTTTCGCCGGATGGGAGACTTCTGTACACGGCCAATGGGCCGTCCAACGACGTCTCGGTGGTCGACCTCGAGGCCAACCAGGAAATTGCCAGGGTCAAAGCGGGCGCGAGTCCCTGGGGGGTCGCGGTGGTGCTCATCGCACCTTGAGCTCCCCAGCGAGGCCGGCGCGCATCACTTGCCGACGATGAATACTTCCTGCGTGGTGATGCTTCGAGTGAAGCCCTCCTTGTAGGCTCTCGCCCGCAGGACCACGGGTTCAGTCAGCTTGATCGGCTTCTCGTAGTGCGGATCCGACGGCCCCGGCACACTCCCGTCCAGGGTGTAGCGTATGTCGGCGCCGGGTTCCGATTCGCTGAGCGTAATCTCTACGGGTGCAGTGAACGTGCCGCCCTTCGGCAACATGGCGGGTGGATCCAACACCGCCCGCCCGGGCAGGCTCGTGATCCACTCCTTGAGCAGCGTGACGCCGCGCTGGTCGATGGTCTCGCGGGCCACGGGCGGCATCTTGATATCATCCACCGTGTTCACGCGCATGAATGCGATCGAGCGCCAGATATCGTGGGGCGAAATGATTCGCGGCCTGTCGATGCCTTGATCGATCAGCACCGGTCCGTCGATCAGTTCCTGCTTCTCGAGGGGCGTGTCGTAGCGGGCGTCGAAATAGGCGACGGTGCCTCCGGGCCGGTGACACTGCGAACAATTGGCGTCCAGATAGGAGCGCGCCCGGTCTTGCAGACTGCGCGCCGCATCGTCGGCGGCCGCAAGAGCAGGAATGTTCGCAAGTTCGGCGTCATCGATTTTCGGCGCAAACATCCCGACGTGATTCCATGCGCGCAACTCGTTGTCCGTGACCCCGGACGGGTAGGTGAAGTTGCGGTTCAACTGCCGTGCCTTGAGGCCGAGCACGCCGCTGGTGTTTGAATTGTGGCAGACCAGACAATCCGGCCGGCTCGGGTAGTACCACGTCTGGGTGCGGCTTTCTCCCGCAGCCGTTTTGACCGCAACCTGTTCGGTACGGCTGCTGTCGAGCAAGTCCGCATCGCTACCGTCCGCCCGCCACTTGTAGACCACGCCGTAGACGCCGCCGGCGCTGTCGCAGACCAGCAAGCGTGTCTCGAGCCGCCGCCTGACGCCGGGATTGCCCGCGTCGGTCGGCAGCTCGAAGGTTTTGACGAACACGGTGCCCCGCGGAAATACCCAATCGCCGGTCGCCGAAAACTTGATCTTCCCGTTCGGCACCGCCGCCCACCGCAGCTTGGCGGCGCCGTCCGACCAAAAGGGCACCACCAGGTCGTAGGGGATCAAACCCTCGGCGGGAATGAGATTGCGCGTGTCGCGGAAGGCGCCGGTCTCGGAGAGCAGCGTGGGGAGCTTGCCGTCTGCGAGCTGCGGCATGTTCAGGTAAGCCCGCGGCGCGGCCCGCGAGGCAAGACCGTACGGCGCTACCGCGCTGTTGACGGCGGCCCGCGCGGCTTGCGCGGCTTGCGCGGCTTGCGCGACAAGCGCCGCCGCCGCGGCGACCCATGTCAGCAGCATCCGCCGATTCATCGCCCAACCTCCGGTGGTGATCCGTTCTTGCCGCGCCAGTATATCGTGTGCACGCGCCCTAGAACGGCGAGAACGATTGCGCGGCCGAATTGAAAGGATCGCGTCCCGTGATCGTCACGAGCCGCCGCTCATCGGCGCGCGTCAGGAAGGTGAAGCCGAATTCGGCGCCGCTCTGCGCCGTCCAACCATCGCGCTCGAGCCGCGCGATCGCATCCGCGAAAGCCGCACGCGGGTCGCTGTCGGGCGAGGGCCGCAGGCAGTCGATGATTCGCCACTGCGGATCCCAAATGACGACATAGCGCTGCGAACTCGACTTTGCGAATACATTGTGACGAGCACGGCCCATGGCCGATTGTCGAGTCTGCGGATTTGTCCGTCCATTCAGTAGTGCGAAGCAGGCACTACTGGATACGGTCAGCTCAGGAGTTCGTCTACCACGTGGTCGATCTTCGACCGCACGCAATGAGTGTCCACACACTGGCAGCAGTCTTCCACCTCATCCCGTGTGAACGTCACCCGAGCCGTTTTGTCGTTGCCGCCCACGTCGATGATCACCATTCCGGGAACGGCGCGCACGCAGCCGCGGGAGGTATCCCCGAGCGTCAACCTTTCGATGCCCGAATCCTTCAGTCTCGATTCGATGGCGTGCCGGATATTGCGCAGACCCGACGCAAAGGGTTCGTCCATTGAAGAACCATCCCACAGCTCTTGGAAAGCCTCTGTGAACCGATCGGCAGTTTTTCTATCGCCTGCACCGGGCGGCGGGCTCGGCAGGCTTGCCGGGGAGCCGCGGCGCCGCGCTCATGACGCCCTCGGCGGCCAGTTGATCGAAGGCAACCTGCTGCAGGGCACCGATCTGCGCTGCGGACAATCCCAGCTCGAAGCCCGAACATTCGCTCTCGCCCAGCGAGCGGGGATCGCGGCCCGCAATGCTGCCGAACAGCACCAGGGCCTCCAAGTAGTAGCCATAGGTGCTGGCGTGGTAGTGATCGTCCGCCCATAGATCGACCTTGCCGGCATCGATCCCGTCGTACGGATTCGGATCGGCCACCCCGGTCTGCATCGCGCGCGTCCAGGCCTCGCCGACCGGCACCACCTTGATGCCGGAGGCTGATTTGGCCGCCAGGTCGTAGCCGGCGCGCACGTCCCGCGCCATGGTTTCGATCGGCTTGCCGTACCAGGCGCCGTTCGGCTCGTAGGTCTGATCGGCACGCGACCAGGTCGCCATCAGGCGCAGCACGACGGCGGGATTTTTGGATCGCAGGAATGCGGCCAACTGTCCTACGGCGGTGGTCACAGCGGCCGCATCTCCGGGCTTTCGAGGATCCAGGGTGCTGTAGCCTTGCATCACCACCGTATCCCATGCTCGCCGGCCGATGACGCCCAGCCTGTGATCGACGTGCCAGTCGAGGCTCACGCCCGGCTCGGTTTCCAGGTACACCTCGTAGGGCAGGCCGGCCTGAGCGGTGAACGATTTGAACAGTGCGGGTACCCCGCCGATTCCCTGATGATTCAGATCGGTGACGGTGTTGCTCCGGTAGAAGCGGACGGGAGAACCCTGCGCGTAAGTGAAGCTGTTGCCGATGAATAGAATGCTGCCGGCGGCGGCATTGCCGGCGATGAGCAACAGACACAGGGCCAATGATCCACGCACTTTCAAGAAAGCTTAGGACTCGCGTATCGAAGACGCAACAGAAGCGCGCGCGGAAGGCCGTTTTCAAATAGTCATTGACATATATCCACCGGGGCCGGGAACTGAGACGTGGATCACTGGTGTTATGGTGAGTGTCTCTATTTTTGGACACCCGCGCTCGCGGAGAATGACTGCCAGTACGAACGTGTACTGGGCACTCGGAAATCACCATGCTGATCAAAATCCGCCGCGCGCATTGGCTTCTGGCAGTCGCCGCTCTCGTCGCGCTCGTGACCATCCTCGTGCCGCACCTCCGAATCGATCGCCCGGCGGCATCGGCCGTGGCGCGCAGCCTCGAACCGGCACGGCTGAAGGCCGCGCCGCTCTCCGCGGCGGCGGCCGCCCAGGGCGAGCGCAGGCGCTACATCGTGCAGGCAGGAAGCGCCGATGCGGCCCGCGAGGCCGTGCGGGAAGCGGGCGGCGCCGTCACCGCGGATCTCAGCGTCATTCGCGCCGTCGGTGCCGCGCTCGATGAACGCGGGCTTGCCGCGTTGCGCGATCGGCACGATCCAAGCTTGAAGATTTTCGCGGATACGCCGGTGACGGCAAGCTCCGTCGCGGGCGTGCTTCCGGAGACCTACTATCCCAGCGAAATCGATGCCAACGAATTGCAGGTCGGCGGCGTGACCGGGAGCGGGGTGACCGTGGCCGTGATCGATTCGGGATTGTGGAATCAACAAGGTCCCCTGCAGTACTCGCCCACGGGCGGGCGCACCCGCGTACTCGCGCAGTACGATGTGATCTTGGCGCGCGAGGATCCCGGCTACTATGCGCCCCCGCCCTTGGAGAGCTACGCGCGCGACATCACCGATCCCTACGGGCATGGCACCCACGTCAGCTCCATCATCGCGAGCAGCGGTGTCGCGGTCACGGGCAAATTCCAAGGCGTCGCTCCCGGCGTCAATCTGGTCTCGGTGCGGGCGTTGGACAGCAACGGCGAAGGCTTGTATTCCGACGTCATCAGCGGCGTTCAATGGGTGATCAATCAGCGTCTGCGGTTCGGCATCCGCGTGCTCAACCTGTCGCTGGGCGCTCCCCCGTCCGGGCCCTACTGGGAGGATCCGCTGAATCAAGCCGTCATGGCGGCCTGGGCTTCGGGCATCGTGGTCGTCACCGCAGCCGGCAATCGCGGCCCCGCGGCCTTGACCATCAATGCACCCGGAAACGTTCCGTACGTCATCACCGTCGGCGCGGTTACGGACAACTACGCGCCTTTGCAGCCCAAGCAATACAGCCTTGCGTCCTTCTCATCGGCGGGCCCGACTCTCGAAGGCTTCGTGAAGCCGGATCTGGTCGGCATGGGCGGCCACATCCTGGCGTACGCGCCGGACAACGGCACGCTCGCCACGGAGTTTCCGCAATGGGTGGTCGAGCCCTACCATGATTTCACCATGTCCGGTACGTCGCAGGCGGCGGCCGTCGTCAGCGGCGCCGTCGCCCTGATGCTGGAAGTCAATCCCTTGTTGACTCCGGATCAAGTGAAGTGCCGGCTGATGTCGGGTGCGCATCCCGCGGTCAACTCCAGCGGCAACCTCGCCTACACGGTGTTTCAACAGGGAGCGGGCCTGGTCGACGCACATGACGCCGCCTACAGCACGGCCTCGGGCTGCGCCAATCAGGGGATCAACGTACTTCTCGATCTGGCCGGACTGCAGCACTACGGCGGCCGCGCCAATGAGGACTCGCAGGGCAATTTCTACATCATGGCGCAGGCACCGGTGACGGCGAGCTCCGCCGTGCCCGCCGTGCTCGGCACCGTGCTCGGCCTCACCGGCGATGTGGTGAACACCGCCGCGACGGCCACTGCCAACGTGCCCTTGGTCGGTCCTCTGGTAAAAGACGTGGCCATGCTCGGCGACGGACTTTTCTGGAACGGCTCCTATGTGTCGGGCAGCGGCTACACCTGGAGCAGCGGTTACACCTGGAGCAGCGGTTACACCTGGAGCAGCGGCTACACCTGGAGCAGCGGCTACACCTGGAGCAGCGGCTATACCTGGAGCAGCGGTTACACGGGTATCGACGTACCGTCGCAACAATAGCGTACCGGCATGCAAAGCCGCAGGTGCATTCTGGTTGCTTCGATCGCCTGCATTGCATGGGCAACGTCCACGGTTGCCCGCGCGGCCGCACCGGTCCCTGCGGTGCGGCCCATGTACTTCGAGAATCTGACGACGCGCGACGGGCTCTCGCAGAGCACCGTCAATGCCATCCTGCAGGATTCGCAGGGATACGTGTGGCTTGCAACCGAGAGCGGCTTGGATCGCTACGACGGCAATTCGATCCGCGAATTCCGGCGTGAGCGCGGCAACGAGCACGGGCTCGCCAGCGACTACATCTGGTCGATGGCCGAGGATGCGCGCGGCGATCTGTGGCTCGCCACCAACGGCGGCGGCGTGGTGCGCTGGGAGCGGCGGACGGAGCAGTTCCAGCAGTTCCGACACGATTCGGCCAGAGCCAATTCCTTGGCGAGCGACGCGGTGCGCACCCTGCTGATCGACCCCCAGGGCCGAATCTGGGCCGGCACGCTGGACCAGGGTCTCGATGTGCTCGACCCGAAAACCGGCGATGTCCGCCACTTCCGCCATCGCGAGGGAGATCCCCGCTCTTTGGCGGCCGACGCGGTGTGCGCGCTGTATGCGGACAATCGCGGCAGGATTTGGATCGGCACCGACGGGGGCTTAAGCCGTTACGATCCCGCCGGCGGCGACTTCCAAAATTATGCCGCGGAAGCGGGCGGCGACAGCTTGAGCGATAAGCGTATCCGCGCCATTCGCGAGGACCATACGGGGGCGCTCTGGATCGGCACCTACCGCGGCGGACTTGATCGTCTCGATACCGATTCGGGACGCTTCACGGCCTTTCGCCATGACCCGAAAGATCCTCATTCCTTGAGTCACGACCGTGTGTTGGCCGTGCTGGAGGACGATGCGCAGCGGCTCTGGGTGGCCACGGCCGACGGGCTCGATCTCCTCGACCGCGAGTCGGGCACTTTCGTGCGATACGGCCGAGATGCGGATAATCCGCAGAGCCTGCGCGACAGCGACGTCATGTCGCTGTACCAGGACCGCGGCGGAGTGTTGTGGGTGGGCACGCGCGGCGGCGGCGCCGGCCATTGGAACCCGCGAAGCTGGCTGTTCGGACACTACCGCAGCGATGCGTTCCGCGACACGCAGGTGAATTCCTTTGCCGACGACGGGAACGGCAAGGTGTGGGTGGGAACGGTCGGAGCCGGATTGGTGGAAGTCGATACCCGCAACCGTCGCGAGACACACTACGGGGCGGGTGCGGACGCCGGCGCGCGGCTCACCGACGATCGGATCATGTCACTGCTCTACGACCGCAAAGGGGTGCTGTGGATAGGCACGATGACCGGAGGCCTGGATCGCCTGGACGCGAGCACCGGCAAGCTGCAGGTGTATCGCGCCGCCGCCGACGATCCCACCACACTCCCGGCCAATGGGGTGATGGCATTGTACGAGGACCGGCTCGGTACCCTGTGGGTGGGCACCTATGGAGGCGGCCTCGCCAGCATCGATCAAATCAGCGGCAAGGTGACCCGCTACCCTTATGGGGACGGCAGCTCCTCCTCGCTCAGCAGTTCGCGCGCGAGCGCCATCGTCGAGGACGCGCTCGGCAATTTGTGGATCGGCACCGAAGGCGGCGGACTCAACCTGCTGGATCGAAAGGCGGGCCGCTTCTACACCTACCGGCGCGACGATCGCGATCGGACCAGTCTCAGCGACAATACGGTGTATGCGCTGCACCTGGACCACCATGGGGAGTTGTGGGTGGGCACCGCCGGAGGCGGACTCGACCGCGTCATCGGCAGCTCGGCCAAGCCCGGCGCCGTGCGCTTCGAGAATCAATCCGGCCTCGGCGGCATATCGAGCCAGGTCGTGTACGGCATCGAGTCGGATCGGGACGACCGGCTCTGGCTGAGCACCAACGGCGGCCTTGCGCGCTTCGATCCGCACCTGCATTCGATCAAGTGGTTTCACCAGGTGCACGGACTGCAGGACGAGGAATTCAATTTCAACGCCCACTATCAGAGCGCCGACGGCACTCTGTTCTTCGGAGGCAACAACGGATTCAATGCATTTTCGCCGGAATCGATCACCGCGAACGCTTCCCCGCCGCGGATCGTCCTCACCACCGCAGCCAAGCTCAATCGGACACTGGCGCCTCAGGAGCTGCCTGCGCCGGGCCGGCCGCTCACGCTCGCCTATGACGACAAGCTGGTGACGCTGGACTTCGCAGCCCTGGATTTCACCTCGCCCGCGAACAATCACTACTCGTATCGGCTCGAGGGCTTCGACGGCGGCTGGATCGACGCGGGACCGCTGCACCGGGCGACCTACACCAACCTGGATGCGGGGGACTACGTGTTCCGGGTGCGGGCCGCGAATGCCGACGGTATCTGGAGCAGCCAGGAATTGGCGGTTCCCGTGCACGTGGCGCCGGCGCCTTGGAAAACCCCGGCGGCCCGCGTGGCGTATTTAGGCTTCGGCCTGTTGGTCCTGGGATATCTCTGGAGACTGCAGCGCCTGCGCCGCGAACGCGAGCTGCGCTACAACCGCGAGCTCGAGCAAACGGTGCACGAGCGCACGCGGGAGCTCGAGGAGCGCAATCGGGAGCTGCAGGTGCTGAGCCGCGCCAAGAGCGATTTCGTGGCGCGTATGAGCCATGAGCTGCGAACGCCGATGAACGGTGTCTTGGGAATGACGAGCCTGTTGCTCGACACGCGCATCGACTCGGCCCAGAGACGATTCGCCGAGGCCATCCACCGCTCGGCGGATTCGCTGCTGGCCATCGTCGACGACATTCTCGATTTCTCGAAGATCGAGGCGGGCCGCCTGCAGCTCGATCCCGTGAAATGCGACCTGATCGAGCTGGTCGAACAGACGGCGGAAATGCTGGCGGCGCGCGCCGCCACCAAGGGCATCGAGCTGCTGTGCGATCCTCCCAGCACGCGGCTGCCCCGCGTGCGCATGGACGCGGTGCGCCTGCGCCAGGTGCTGGTCAATCTCGGCGGCAATGCCGTTAAATTCACCGAGCGCGGCGAGGTCATACTGCGGCTGATTCCGTTGCGTACGGAGAACGGCGCACTCACGGTGCGCTTCGAGGTGGCCGATACGGGAGTGGGCATCGCGCGCGAGAATCAAACGCGCATATTCGAGGAGTTTGCCCAGGAGGATGCCTCGACCACGCGCCGCTTCGGCGGTACCGGTCTGGGGCTCGCGATCTCCCGGCAAATCGTCGAGCTCATGGGCGGCCGGCTGGCGCTGGTCAGTGCGCCGGGTGAGGGATCCACGTTCTCGTTCGAATTGACGCTACCGCTGGCCGACGCGGCGGCGCAGCCGCCGGCACCGCCGCGCAAGCTCGACGGACTGAAGGTGCTGGTGGTGCATGACAATGCGGCGGCCCGCGCTCTGACGGCCAAGGCGCTGTCCGATTGGGCGGCGCTGCCGAAAGTGGTTCGGTCCTTGGCGGAGGCCGTGGCTGAGTCCGCAGCGGCGAAATTCGACGCCGTGGTCATCGATGACTGGCTGCTCAACGAGGCCGATGGCTTGTGGAATGCCCTGCGCGCATCTCAATCGGCGAACCTGCGCACGGTTCGCTTGCTGAGCTTCGTCAGCCTGGCGTCCGACTCGAGTGCTGCGCGCGGCCCCGTCGACACCGAGATCACCAAACCCTTGCGCCTGAGCGAGCTGCATGAGGCGTTGAGCGGTGCGCACGAGGAGACTCAAGCCTTCACCGCAACCAATGTCTTCCCGTCGGCGCTGAGTCTGGCGAGCCTGTCGGGCAGGGTACTGGTGGTCGAAGATCAGCCGCTGAATCGTGAGGTTGCGATCGGCATACTGCGGTCCCTCGGACTTCAAGTCGAGACCGCGAACCACGGCCGGCAGGCATTGGATGTGTTGCGTACCGGGCACATCGACGCGGTGTTGATGGACTGCGAAATGCCGGTCATGGACGGGTTCTCCGCAACCGCCGCCATCCGCCGGGGCGAGCCGGCCGGGACGCACATTCCGATCATTGCACTGACCGCCGATGCGACCGCTGCGGGCCGTGAGGCCTGCCTCGCCGCCGGCATGGACGATTACCTCGCAAAACCCTTCAGGCGCGAGGCACTGCATGCGGCGTTGGCCCGATGGTTGAGCGGCAGCACCGCCACCGGCGAGACCTCGGGGTCGCGCGAGCCGCAGGCCCAAGTTGCGCGCGCCCCGGGCGCGGGCCGGACGCAGGAATCGGCGCCGCCGATCGAGCCGATTCTCGATGCAGCCACGCTGGATGCGCTGCGCGCGCTGCCGCGCCGCGGCGCAAAGGACATGCTGTGCCACATTGGGGAGTTGTATCTCGCCGATTCTCGAGGTCTGGTGGAGTCGATCGAAGGATCCTTGAACGCCGGAAATTCAGCCGACTTGGCGCGAGCCGCACACGCCTGGCGTTCCTACAACGGCAACGTGGGCGCGCACGCATTGGCGCGGCTCTGCCGGGAACTGGAGGATTCGGCGCGGCAAGGCGACTTCACGTCGGCGCGGGAAATCTATGCTCAAATCGGCGCCCTGCACCTGCGTGTGCGGGATGAGCTGGAATTCGCGATGCGGAGATCCGCATGAGCGGCGCCGCCCCTCCGATCCGGGTCCTGGTCGCCGATGACGATGCGATATTGCGGGAGATTGCCGGCGCCATGCTGCGGGCGGCGGGTTTCACAGTGCAAACGGCGGCGAGCGGCGACGCGGCGGTCGCGGCCTGCGCGCTCTGTCTGCCCGACATAGCGCTGCTCGACGTGGAAATGCCGGACGGCGACGGCTACCAGGCGTGCACCGACATTCGCGCGCTGCCGGGCGGTGCGGACCTGCCCATCGTCATGGTGACCGGATGCGACGACACGGCCTCGATCGATCGAGCCTACGAGGTGGGCGCCACGGACTTCGTGGTGAAGCCGGTCAATTGGGCGCTGTTGGCGCATCGAATCCGCTATGTGCTGCGCGGCGCGCGCACCATCCTCGACCTTCGATTCAGCGAGCAGAAGAACACGGCGCTGCTGAAAGCCATTCCCGACGGAATATTTCTCGTGGGCGCCCGGGGTGTGATCGAGCACTGCTTCAGTCCTACCGCCGGACTCGCCGTGGGGCCGGGTAACCGGTTCGAATCGATGTGTTTTCGGGATCTCGTTCCCGCCGGTGCGCGCGCCCGCGAAGTGATCTGTCTCGATGCCGCGCTGCGCGGCGAGGCGGCGGTGCTCGAATTCTCCGTGGACGGCGAGGGCCGATCGAACCGTCATTTCGAATGCCGCTATCTGCCCAACTCAGAAGGCGTGGTGCTGATCATCGTTCGGGATGTGACGGCACGCAAGGAGGCGCAAGCCCGCATCCACCGGCTGGCCTACTTCGACGGCCTGACCGGGTTGCCGAACCGCGAGTGGATCCACGATTATCTCGCGCAGTCGTTGACCGAGGCGCGTCACTTGAACCGCAACCTCGCACTGCTGTACGTCGATCTCGATCAATTCAAGCGCATCAATGACACGCTGGGTCACGAGACGGGAGACGCGCTGCTGCGCCAAGTGGCCGACAGGCTGCGGGTCGGGCTGGATTTGGAAGGCGAGGGTGCAGAGCCCGCAGTGCCGCTGAATCTCGGCGTCGTCGGCGCCGCGGGTTCGGAGCGCGTTCGCGGCCACCTCGCCCGCGTCGGCGGCGATGAGTTCATTGTCGTGCTCACGGGGCGCACCGACGTCGAACAGGCGCAGCGGGCGGCCCGGCAGATCCTGTCGATTCTCTCCGCTCCGTTTCAGCAGGAAACCTACGAATTCGTGGTGACGCCGAGCATCGGCATCGCGATGTATCCGGAGCACGGCGGCGACGCGCAGAGCCTGCTCAAGAATGCGGACGGGGCGATGTACGAGGCCAAGGCGAGCGGCCGAAATCAATTGCGGGTCTATGACAGCGCCATGAACGTGCGGGCCCTGAAGCGGCTGTCGCTGGAGATGGAGTTGCGGCGGGCGGTGGAGAACTCGAGCCTCGAGATCTACTACCAGCCGAAGTACCAGACACGCGGCCTGAAGTTGCTGGGAGGGGAGGCGCTGCTGCGCTGGTTCCATCCGGAGCGGGGCCAGATTCCCACCGCCGATTTCATCGCGGTGGCCGAGGAGACCGGGTTGATCGGCGACATCGGCCGCTGGGCGCTGCAGCGGGTTTGCCGCGATCTTTGCCAATGGCGCGACGAGGGCCTGAAGCTGCCCCGCATCGCGGTGAACGTATCGGGGCGCGATTTCATGTATCCGGAAGCGTTGCTGCGCCTGGGCGATACGGTGACTCAGTCGGGGCTTTCACCGTCGCTGTTCGAACTCGAGCTGACCGAAGGGGTGCTCATGCAGGACGCCGAAGCCGGCCGCCGCTCGCTGCTGGCACTGAAGGAATTCGGCTTCGCCTTGGCCATCGACGACTTCGGCACCGGCTACTGCTCGCTCAATTACCTGAAGCGCTTTCCGCTCGACACGCTCAAGATCGACCGGTCATTCGTCGCCGACATCAGCGACGACCCGGACGATGCGGCCATCGTGCGCGCCATCATCGCCCTCGGCCACAGCTTGGATCTCAAGATCGTGGCCGAAGGCGTCACCACGCACAGCCAGCTGCAGTTTCTGCAGGACGAGTCGTGCGATGCGGTGCAAGGATTCTTGATGAGTCCGGCCGTGCCCGCCGGCACCTTCCGCGATCTGCTGCTGCGGTCTCGCGCGTCGCTCGAAGCCGATGAATCGGAGTCAAGGCGTCGCGCCGGCTAGGACGGCGCGCCGGCTGAGGCCGGCGCGGTGCTCGAGGACGGCAGGGTGGATTGCGCCTCGCCTCTCGCGAGCCTGCGCAGCGTCGGATCCTTGACCAGATGCAGGACGCGCGAGAAGAGGTGATCGTGGGCATCGGCGCGGCCGATGTGAATGATGCCGGTGCGCGGCAAATCCTTCGCCAACAAGTCCACCACGCGATCGCGCGCATCCTCGTCGAGCGAATCGAGCACCTCGTCGATCAGCAGCCACGGAGGCGCGTGCAGCAGGCATCGCGCGAACGCCACCGTCTGCTGCTCGTCCTCGCTCAACTCCCGATCCCAGCGCCGTGATACGTCCAAAAGGGGCACCAACCGGTCGAGCTGCAACCGAGTCAATGCACCGGCATAGGCGGGCGCCTCGAAGTCCTGCGCCGCTCTGGGGTAGGCGAGGATTTCGCGCAGCGTACCGGGGGGAAGGTAGGGGGTTCTCGGCATGTACAGCAGTTCCTCGCCGCGGGGGCGGGCGATTCTCCCGGCGCCCCACGGCCACAGTCCCGCCAGGGTGCGAAACAGCAGAGTCTTTCCGGCCCCCGATTCACCGACGATCAGGACCCGCTCGCCGGAGTTGATTTCGATCTTCTTCTCCTGAAGCATGATCGCGCCCGCCGGGGATGCGATCTCCAGGTCGTCGATGTGGATCTTGCCCGGCTCGGATTCGCTGAAGGCGATGCGGCTCTCGACGTCGTGCAGCACATCGGTGTCGAGGATGGCGCGGCGGAATCCGGCCACGCGCAGCAGGGTTGCGCGCCAGTCCGCAATCGAGCTGAAATTGTCCACGAACCAGCGCAGAGACCCCTGCACCTGCATGAATGCGCCGGATGCCAGCATGAGTCCGCCGAAGGTGATGCTTCCCGCAAAATACAGCGGCGCCGCGGCCAGTATCGGCGCGACCAGCGTAAACCAGCCGTAGCCGCCCGTGATCCAGGTGAGATTGGTGAGGCCGGTGACGAGCCGGGCGGTGGCGGCGAGCACCGCCGTCAGGTCGATGTCGATGCGGCGCTCCTCATCCGCCTCGCCGCCGCTCAACGTGATGGCATCGATGTGCTCGTTGACGCGCACCAGCGAGAAGCGGATGTCGGCCTCGCGCGCGTAGCGGTCGGCGTTGCGGTCGACCAGACTTCGGCCGACCCAGTAGCTCAGCAGCGAGGCCGACCCGGAATAAACGACGGCGGCCCACACCATGTAGCCCGGAACCGCAAAATTCCGGTTGCCGATGTGGAACACGAAGTCGCTCGACAGCTTCCAAAGAATCGCGACGAACGTGGCCAGCAGTATCGAGGATTGCAGCAGGCCGATGCCGAGGTCGGCCGAAAGTTCGGTGAGGTGGCGCGCGTCCTCATGCATGCGCTGATCGGGGTTCACGCCCATCGGGCCGGCGTTGGCCAGGCGGAACGCCCGGCCGGGCTTGAGCCAATTGTCGATCAAATCCTTCGCCAGACCCTGACGCAGCTTGAGCTTCAGTGTTTCACCGAGCCAGCGCTGCGCCACGTTGAGCACCAGAAGGGCGCCGGCGATCACACCGAAGACGCCCAATTGGGTGAGGAATTGCGCAAAGTCGCGGCGCGACAGTGCATCATAGAAGGGCTGGTTCCAGTTGTTGAGGCGTATCTGTCCATAGGCGGTCACCGCGATGACCGCGAACAGCGCGCCCGACAGCAGGAGCAGCGTGTTGCGCACGGGTGCGGCCCACAGGGCCCGGGTCATCATGCCGAGTTGCGGCACGAGGCCGGAGTTGGCACTCTCGTCGGTATTCGATTCGCGGTTCATGCGGACATCTCTGGAGCAGTGTGATTACGCCATTATCAGTCAACGCCGCTGCGGCGGAGTGGAATTAAGTGAACCGTATCGATGCGTTGATGGGCGCCATGACCCTGCCGGAAAAGCTCGGGCAGCTCACCATGACCGCCGCAGGCTTTGCGGTGACCGGTCCGATCATCGTCGGCGATTCTACCGATGCGATTAAGGCCGGCACGATCGGGAATCTGCTCAACCTGGTCGGGGCGGCGCACATACGCGACATGCAGCGCCTGGCCGTGGAGGAGTCGCGTCTCGGCATCCCGCTGCTCATCGGATTCGACGTCGTGCACGGACACCGCACCTTGTTCCCCATCCCCCTCGGCGAAGCCGCACTGTTCGATCCCGAGACTTGGGAGCAGACCGCGCGCGAATCCGCCAAGGAGGCCGCGGCCGAGGGTCTGGCAATGACCTTCGCACCGATGCTGGATGTTGCGCGGGATCCGCGCTGGGGGAGAATGGCCGAGGGCCCGGGCGAGGATCCCTGGCTCGCCACGCGCGTTGCGGAGGCGAAGGTGCGCGGCTTCCAGGGTGCGAACCTCGGCGCGGCGGACGCGTTGGCCGCGGTTGCCAAGCACTTCTGCGCCTACGGCGCGGTCACCGCCGGCCGCGACTACGCCTCCGTCGACATCTCCGAACGGACTCTGCGCGAGGTGTACATGCCGCCTTTCGCGGCGGCCGTCGGCGCGGGCGCGGCGGCCGTGATGCCCGCATTCACGGATCTCGCGGGCATACCCATGACCGCGAACAAGGAGTTGCTGCGCGCTGCGCTGCGCGGCCGTTTCGGCTTCAAAGGCGTGATCATCAGCGATTACAACGCGATCGCGGAACTCGTGCGTCACGGTATCGCCGCCGACCTCGCGCAGGCCGCCGCGCACGCGCTCAAGGCGGGCGTCGACATCGACATGATGGCCGATGCCTATCGCCGCGGGCTGCCCATTGCTCTCGAGCGCGGACTCGTCGCCATGGCCGAGATCGACGAGTCGGTGCGGCGGGTGCTGTCGCTCAAGGAGCAATTGGGCCTGTTCGATGATCCGTATCGCCGCGGCAGGGTGCCGGAATCCGGCGCCACGGTTGACCATCGCCGGCATCTGGCGCGCACCGTCGCCGCGCGCGCCATCGTGATGCTGAAGAATGAGCGCGGCACCCTGCCGCTCGCACCCACCGCGCGGAGCATTGCCGTCGTCGGACCGCTCGCGGATGCCCCGTCCGAAATGCGCGGCCCGTGGTGGGGCGCCGCGGAGGAGGCGGGCGCCATCAGCGTGGTCGCGGGCCTGCGCGCCGCCCTGCCGCAAGCTCAAGTGCTGCATGCGCCGGGCGTCGACATCCAGAGCGACGATGTGTCGGGCATGGGGGCTGCTCTGGATCTGTGTTCGGCTGCCGACGCCATCCTGCTCTGCGTCGGGGAGGCCGCCGGCATGAGCGGGGAGGCCGCGAGCCGCGCCCACCTCGGTCTTCCCGGCAAGCAGCGTGAATTCGCCCTGGCTGTCTTCGAGCGTGCGCGATCTTGCGCGAAACCGGTGACCGTCGTTCTGTTCTCGGGTCGACCTCTGGTTCTGCCGTGGCTGGTGGAGAAAGCCGATGCCGTGCTCGCCGCATGGTTTCTCGGCAGCGAGGCAGGCAACGCGCTCGGCGATGTCGTGACGGGGCGGGTCTCCCCGGGCGGCCGTACGCCGGTGACGTGGCCGCGGGCGCAGGGTCAGATTCCACTGTTCTTCGGTCAGCGCCCGGGCGGACGGCCCGCGAATCCGAACGATCGCTACACCAGCAAGTATCTCGATGTGCCCAACGAGCCGCTATTTCCCTTCGGGCACGGCCTCACCTATGGTCAGTTCGCGCTGTCCAACCTGCGCGTGACCCCGGTCGATGTCGAGGACATCGACACGATGCGGATTCACGTCGACGTGCGCAACGACGGCCCGAGGGCGGCGCAGGAGACCGTCTTCTTGTTCACGCACGACAAGCTCGCGAGCGTGGCGCGGCCGCTGCTCGAACTGAAGGGATTTGCGAAGATCACGCTGCGACCCGGGGAATCGGGAATCGTGACGCTGTCTCTGCGCGCCGCGGATCTGCGTTTTCTCGGCCCCGACCTCGAACCCCTGTTCGAACCCGGTCAAGTGGAGATACTGGTCGGTCCCTGCGCCGACCGGTCGAAGCTGTTGGGTCTTACCGTCGATTTGTCATGGTCGCGCCCCTGCTGAGCCCGCGCCGCACGCCCAATGAAAAATGGTTTCGCTCTGAGTGCCCGGAACGATTGGGTCCCATACCGCCTGCTTCGGATCGACCTGCTCGCTTTGCTGGCTGCCGGTCAGATTATTCCCGGCGTAATAAATGGCGAGCAGGGTGCGGGCCTGTTCTTTGGCGCAGTCGAACTGCACCTTCTGGACGTCGCTCGAGTAGGCATCGCCCGCGGCGCTTCGCTGCGGCTCCGCGTACTCCTGCCTCAGCCACGCGGTCACGAGGTGGCCTGATCGCTTCAACTGATGCTCGGTGCTGTAGGCCGCCCAGGAACCGTCCGTGCCGACCGACCTGAATACCCAGCCTCCGGCCGACATCGGATCCAATGTGCGCACCCATGACATGGGGTCCGTCCTGCGGGCCTCACGCTGCTTGGCCAGCCGCTCCGCCTTGGCCTTCTCCTCCGCCTGGGCTTGCTGCCGCTGCGCCTCCCACATCTTCTCCTGCTCGGGAGTTTGCGCGCCGGCGGGCGAATGCTGCATCACGCCTGCCGCCGCCAGCACGGCCGACGCTGCCACGGCCGCCGCGCGCCGGCGATAAGGTGTCGATCTCATCGAATTTCCCCCGTCACGAGCGCGGAATTCTACGGTAATTGTAGGCGACACGGTGGTAGAAGCGGCGGATGAGGTGACCTCCGCGCGACAGCACGTCCTCCTCGACCGGACCCCAGCGCTCGGCATGGGATTCGACGGCGCTGCCGGTGAGGTCTCCGGCGTCCCACGCGACCAACAGCAGGGTGCGGCCCTCCTCATGTTCAGGCGGCGTCCACCGTTCATACATCAAACCCATTCCGCCGAATAAATGCGCGCTGGAGGTTTCCGGCGGCGGATCCGCGTAGAACGCGAGTTCGCTGGCAATGGCATAGCGATCCATCCCCACCACCAACGGTTCACTGCCGGTTTCTGCGCGAACTTGTGCTGCCGCATCGGAGATCCGCAGACTCAATTCGCGCCAGCCGACCGGAACCAGTTCCATGTGTTTGCCGTAGCCGAGACCGGGCAGGCCCAGCGTGAGATAGTGCAGTCCCGCGGCGCAGATGAACAGCGTGACCACGAGAGTCGGCGGCCACGCCCCCCGCACCCACGAACCAATGCCCTTTGAGCCGGCGCCGGCCGCGACCATGCTCGATGCCATGACGGGGAGCGCCGCGGTCCACGGCGCTCCGGTCCAGTCAAGCTTCACTTCATGACGCAGGCTGAAGATCGCGAACACCGCCAGGGGAACGAGAATCGCCGCCGATGTGAACAGCCTGCGCCGCGCGGCGTCGGCGCCCGTCGCACCGGCAAGAGCCGCAGCCGCGCCGGGGGCGCCCACGAAGAACAACGCCACCGCCAGCACACCGGTGGGAGTGATCAACACCAAGGCGGAGGCAAATAGTTTGTGGAGCGCGAATCGCGGAGCTTCCGCAAGACGGCGCGAAGTCTGAAACGCGAAGGAGGCCCAGTCGTGCTGTGCGTTCCACAAAATGACCGGTGAGAAAATCGCCAGCGCAAGCAGGGCGGCGACATACGGCTCCCGGCGCCGCCACCACTGCCGCGATGGTCCGTCCTTCAGCATGAAGAGCAGGATCGCCGGAGCGAGCAAGCCGATGGAGTACTTCGAGATCACTCCGATCCCCATCGAGATTCCCGCGCGCCACCAGGCCGACGGGCGGCCGGCGACGAGCGCGCGTTCGAGGTAGTAAAGCGACGCCGCCCACGCAGCGGTCAGGCCCGCGTCCGGGGTCATGAGCAGCCCGGACAGAAAGAAGAACGGCAGGATCTGCGCCAACACCAACGCGGCCAGCGCGCTCGCCTCGCCGAAGAGATTACGTGCCAGACGATATGTAAAGATCGACGTGACCACTCCGCAGCACAGAGCGCCGATACGCACTCCGAATTGCGACTGGCCGAACACGGCCGTGCCGAGCCTGATCAACCACGAGACCAGTGGCGGGTGGTCGAGATACCCAATGTCGAGATGACGGGAATAGTTCCAGTAGTAAGCCTCCTCGGGCAGAAGTTCCACCGAACCCAGGTACAAGAGGCGCAGGGCGAACGCGTAGACGATGAGGCCGATTGCGAGCTCCCGGCTGCGTACTTCCGGGCCGCCCGGCGACAGGACGATGGAGTTTCCCGACTTCGTCACCGCCGCGCCCGCGGCGACCGCAAACAGAATGGATACCTGCGCGGGCCAGCCCCAGCTCAATGACAGCCAGGCGAGCACGCCGCCGCGCATGAGGAGCGCCATGGCGGCCACCAGCAGCAAACGGGCGTGCAGCCTCAGGTCCCGCCCGCGCCCTTCCGCAACTAACGTCGAACGAAGTTTCAGGAGGTAATTCAACGCCATGGCAGCCGAGAAGCCGGCGATATGGCTCGACAGCAACGATTTACCGCCGGCAGTCAAGGAGCAAAAGACGGCGATGTCGAGCAGCGGCGGCAGCGCGGTTGCAATGTGGCGGTTCATTTCATCAATGTCGTGCGTCGGCGCCGCGGGATGATTATAGTAACAACGATATACAAGAGCCGCTCGGCCAATCAGGATTCCAGGGGAGCCCAAGCACGAGATGAACGCTGTCGAACAACACGCACCGCTGGAGCATTATTTGGACGATACGATTCCGACGCGGATGATGGCTCCGCTGCGTTCCGGCCCGGAATTGGCGATCATCGTGCCGACGTTCAACGAAAGGGGCAACATCGCGGAGCTGATACGGCGCCTGGTGGAGTGTCTTGGGGACCGTTCGTGGGAGGTTGTCTTCGTCGATGACGATTCTCCCGACGGCACGGCGGATTTGGTGCGGGAGCACGCTCAGTTCGACAGCCGCATCCGCTGTCTTCAGAGAATCGGCCGCCGCGGGCTCTCTTCCGCCTGTATCGAGGGCATGCTCGCGACCACGGCGGACTATCTCGCGGTGATGGATGCCGACATGCAGCATGACGAGCGGCTCCTGCCGCGGATGCTCGACACCCTGAAGCAGGGCGATTCCGACATCGTGGTGGGCAGCCGCTACGCGCCGGGCGGCGACGTCGGCGATTGGGACGCGCGGCGCGCGCGGTTCAGCCGTCTTGCGGTGCGGCTCAGCCGGCTGGTGGTTCCCGGCGACTTGACCGATCCGATGAGCGGATTCTTCATGATGCGCCGCTCGGTGTTGAAGGGCAGCGTACGCGGCCTGTCGGCGATCGGTTTCAAGATCCTGGCCGATTTGTTCGCATCCCACAACGGGGCGCTGCGCTTCACGGAGCTGGCGTATCGGTTCAGGGTGCGGCAGGCGGGGGAGAGCAAGCTCGATTCCGTGACGGCATGGGACTATCTCATGCTGCTGCTCGACAAGCTCGTGGGCCGGTGGATTCCGGTGCGCTTCCTGGCCTTTTCGATTGTGGGCGCGGTGGGAGTGGCCGTGCATTTCGCGGTGCTCACTCTGCTGTTCCAGGGACTGCAGCGCAGTTTCGTCCTGGGCCAGGCGGTCGCCACCCTGTGCGCGATGACTTTCAACTACAGCGTCAACAATGTCTTGACCTATCGCGATCTGCGGTTGCGCGGCGTCCTGTGGCTGCGAGGCTGGGTGTCGTTCGTGCTCGCCTGCAGCATCGGCGGATTTGCGAACCTCGGAGTCGCATCCACCGTATACGGCCTGGGCAGGGGATGGTTTCCCGCCGCAATCGCGGGAATTCTCGTCGGGGCGGTTTGGAATTACGCGATCACCCTGGTGTTGACCTGGGGCCGCGCGCGCAGGTGATGGGTCGGCGCGGGGCGGCGGTGCCGCTGCTTCGGGCGCCGCGGGCTCAACCGGAGGCAACGGTCGCCGGAACGGCCTGCTCGGCGGCGGCGGATTTCTGCGGTGCGGCCGCGTGTGCGGCTGTCTGCGCTTCCTCGAGAGGCAACGAGAAAGCGACGCGCAAACCCGGATTCTGGTCCGACAGCTCGAGGGTACTGCCGTGCAGTTTGGCGACCGCTTGCGCGAGACTCAAACCGAGGCCGACTCCCGGGGTGCCGCGGCTTGCGTCGCCGCGATAAAATCGCTCCATCACCTTGCTCTTTTCAGAGTCCGAGATTCCCGGACCATTGTCGGACACCGACACCTCGACGGTGCCGTCGAAGCGATTGCGTACCGTCACATTGACCGCACCGTTCTCGGGTGCGAATTTGAGCGCATTGTCGATCAAGTTGCTGAGCGCCTGGGCTAGAAGCACGGGATCGCCGGACACCGTCAGCGCTCCTTCCGAATGGGAGGCGAGGTCGATGTTCCTGAGTTCGGCGGCGGGCGCGTAGAATTCCACCGCATTGGCCGTGAGGTCGGAGATGTCGAGCGGCACGAAGCCGGACCGGCGCATTCCCGCGTCGATCTCCGCGAGGCGCAGCAGCGCGTCGAATATGCGGATCACGCGGTCGACGTCCGCAACGGCGCCGTCGACTTCCGCAAAAGTTTCCTCGGGAGACGGCCGGATGAGCGCCAGCTCTTCGAGCCGCGAACGCAATTCCGCCAGCGGCGTGCGCAGGTCGTGAGCGATGGAATTCGACACGTTGCGCACGCCATGCACCAACAGCTCGATCTGCTCGAGCATGCCGTTGATGGTACGCGACAAGGTGTTGAGCTCGTCGTCGTTCAGGTGCGTCGGCAGCCGGTGCTTCAGGTCGCCGTGAATGATGGCCGATACGGTCTGGCGGATGCTGTGGACCCGCGACATCAATGCACGGCGGGTAATGAGTCCGATCAGCAATCCGGCGATCGAGAGGACGGCGATGGCTGCGGCCAGCCCGTACCAGAAACGTGTCTGCAAGGGCGCAAACAGCGCATTGTCCCTCCCCACCAGCAGGTGGTATTTGCCCAAGGTGGCGACGTGCACCAGGGCCATTTGCGTGCCCTGATCACCCAATTCCATCCTCACCTTGTAGTTGCCGGGGACCAGAGGCACATCGGCCGGCCACACCGGCAGATTTCCCGACAATGGGTGCAGCGACTCGTCGGTGAGCAGCAATATTCTCTCGGAGGCGATCTGCATGCGCACGCGCGTGTCGATGAAACTCCTCATGCCGTCCGCGCCCTCGCGCCGGTAGACCTCCGCCAAGCGCTGTGCATCGACCTGCAGGATCTCGATGCGGCCCTCTTGGATCGTGACCTGCCAGGCGTACCACAGCGGAGCCGCGAACAGCACCAGAGCGATGATGCCCAGCGCGATGTAGCCGAATGCCAGCGACAGAGCGGAGGAGCGCAGCATGCTATTCATCCGTGGTCACCGTGTAGCCGGCGTTGCGAACGGTGCGCAGCAGCGGACGTTCGAACTCGGCATCGATTTTCTGCCGCAATTTGCTGATGTGCACGTCGACGACGTTGGTCTGCGGATCGAAGTGGTAGTCCCACACGTTCTCCAACAGCATGGTCCGAGTGACCACCTGGCCCGCGTGGCGCATGAGGTACTCGAGCAGCTTGAACTCACGCGGCTGCAATGCGATCGGCCGGCTCCCGCGAGTCACCTTGCGCGTCAGCGGATCCATATGCAAGTCTCCCACGGTGAGCGGCGCCTCGGCGTTGACGCCCTGCGCGCGGCGGTGCAGCGCGTCGAGACGCGCCAAGAGTTCGCCGAAGGCGAAGGGCTTGGTCAAATAGTCGTCCCCGCCGCTGCGCAGCCCGCGGATCCGGTCGTCCACCTCGGACAGCGCGCTCAGGATCAGGATGGGAGTGCGCTTGCCCGCTTTGCGCAGCACTTCGATGATGGCGAGGCCGTCGATTTCGCCCGGCAGCATGCGGTCCATGATGATCACATCGTAGGGCTCGCTCGCGGCGAGGAACATGCCGTCGCGCCCGTTGCCCGCGTGGTCCACGGTGTGCCCGGCTTCTTGCAGGCCTTTGACGACGAATTGGCTGACCCGTTCGTTGTCCTCAACCAGCAGTATCTTCACGCGCTTTCTCCCAGCGAGGGTACCGGCGGTTTGGCCGGCCGCGAGTGCGGTTCCAGCGAGGGGGCCCCGGGGTGCTTCTGACGGCGGCGGCTCTTGAACCGCACGCTGAACTCGTCCAGATACAGGTAGATGACGGGGGTCGTGAACAGCGTCAGGGCCTGGCTCAGGATCAGCCCGCCGACCATGGTGTAGCCGAGCGGCTGGCGCAGCTCCGAGCCGGTGCCGCGGCCGAGCGCCAGGGGCAGTGCGGCGAGCAGTGCCGCCATGGTGGTCATCATGATGGGGCGGAAGCGCAGCAGGCAGGCCTGGCGAATCGCATCGTGCGACGACAGATGCTGCTCACGCTCGGCCTGAATGGCGAAGTCGACCATCATGATGCCGTTCTTCTTCACGATGCCGATCAGCAAGATGATGCCGATCAATGCCATCACGGACAGATCGATGTGAAATATGAACAGCACGAGCAGCGCGCCGACGCCCGCCGAGGGCAGGGTGGAGAGAATCGTCAGCGGATGAATGTAGCTCTCGTACAGCATCCCCAGGATGATGTACACGGCCACCAGCGCCGCCAGAATCAGGTAGGGCTGGCTCTTCAAGGAGCTCTGGAAGGCCTGCGCCGTGCCTTGAAAATTTCCGGTAATGGTCGCCGGCAGGCGCATGTCGACCGAGGCGCGATTGATGGCGTCCACCGCATCGCCGAGCGCCGCGCCCGGCGCGAGATTGAATGACAGCGTCACCGCCGGAAACTGTCCCTGGTGCTGGATCGACAGGTAGGTTACATGCTGGGTGTCGTACTTCATCATCGCGGACAGCGGCACCATCTCCCCGTTCAGGGCGGATTTCAGGTACAGCTTCTTGAGCGAGTCCGGATCAGCCTGCAACGCGGGCGTGATTTCCAGCACCACATGGTAGCTATTGGCCTGGGTAAAGAACTGGGCGGCCTGGCGCTGGCCGAAGGCGTCGTACAGCGCCGCGTCGATCGCGGCCGGCTGAATGCCGAAACGCGCCGCCTGATCCCGGTCGATGGTCAGCGAGAGCATGCCGCTGCTGGTCTGCTGGTCGGAGGCCACGTCGCGCAGCATGGGCAGCTTCTGCAGCCTCGCGAGCATCTTCGGCGACCATTCGTTGAGCTCGTCGATGTCCGAGTCCTGCAGCGTGTATTGATACTGCGTGCGGCTGGTGCGGCCGCCGACATTGAGGTCCTGCGCCGCCTGCATGAACAGCGTCGCGCCCGGCACCTTGGCCAATTGCGGCCGCAGGCGGGTGATGATCTGATCGGCGCTGGCGCTGCGCTGATCGCGCGGTTTCAGCCCGATGATGACGAAGCCGTTGTTGATGGGCCGGCTGCCGCCGAGACCCGTGCCGTAGCTGGCGACGTCCGGGTCCTTGGCGACCACGTCGAGCAGCGCGTGCTGGCGGCGGACCATCTCGTCGAAGGAAATGTCCTGCGGCGCGTCGGAGATGCCGGAGATGATTCCCGTATCCTGCTGCGGAAAGAAGCCCTTCGGAATCTCGATGTACAACACCACGGTGGCTGCGACCGTGATCAGGAAGACCGTGAGCGTGATGCGCTTGTGATCCAGGCATAGGTCCAGCCCGCGCGTGTACCAGGCGAGGATGCGATCGAAGGCCTTCTCGACGGTCATGTAGAGCTTGCCGTGCACGGCGTGCTTCTCGTCGCGCAGGAACAGCGCGCACATGGTCGGCGAGAGCGTGAGGGACACGAATGCGGAAATGACGATGGTCATCGTCATGGTGATGGCGAATTCGCGGAACAGCCGGCCGATGATGCCGCCCATCAGCAACAACGGTATGAACACGGCGATCAGCGAGATGCTGATGGACATGATGGTGAAGCCGATTTCGCCCGAGCCCTTGAGCGTCGCCTCCATGGGCGAGAGACCATCCTCGATGTGCCGGTAGACGTTCTCCAGCATCACGATGGCATCGTCGACCACGAAGCCGACCGCGATGGTCAAGGACATCAGGGAGAGGTTGTCGAGGCTGTAATTGAGCACGTACATCATCGCCGCCGTGCCGAGCAGCGCGAGCGGCACGGTGACGCCGGGAATGATCGTGGCCCAGGCATTGCGCAGGAACAGGAATATCACCATCACGACCAGCGCGATGGTGAGTACCAGGGTGAATTCCACGTCCTCCACCGAAGCCTTGATGGTGGTGGTGCGATTGGCAACCGTATCGACCTTGATGGACGGAGGCACCGAGGCGAGCGCGTGCGGCAACAGCTTCTCCACGCGCTGTTCCGACTCGATGACATTGGCGCCGGCCTGCTTGTAAATCAACAGCAGAATGCCGTTATGGCCGTTCTGCCACGCCGTCATCAGAGTGTTTTCCGGCCCGTCGACGGCGACGCCGATATCCCGGATGCGTACCGCGGCACCGTTCTTGTACGCGACCACCACATCGTTCCAGGGGGCGGCCTTGAGCAGCTGATCGTTGTCGTAGATCGTAATGGCGCGCGTCGGGCCGTTGATCGAGCCCTTGGGCGCGTCGACCGTGGCGGCGCCGATGACGTTGGCCACGTCCTCCATCTGCATCCCCAGCGCCGCGAGCTTGGTGGGGTCGATTTGCACCCGCACCGCGGGTTTCTGCTGGCCGCCGATGGAGACCTGCCCGATTCCCGGAATCTGCGAGATCTGCTGAGCGAGGATGTTCTCGGCGTAGTCATCGACGGTGGTGACCGGCAGCACGTCCGAGTGCACCGCCAGGATCAAGATGGGTGAATCGGCGGGATTGACCTTGCGGTAGGACGGCGGCGTCGGCAGGTTCTTGGGAAGCTGGCCGCCCGCGGCATCGATGCCGGATTGCACGTCCTGCGCGGCCGCGTCGATATTGCGGTTCAGGTCGAACTGCAGCGTGATCTGGCTGGTGCCGAGCACGTTGGTCGAGGTCAGCTGCGTCAAGCCGGAGATTTCCGCGAACTGATATTCCAGCGGGGTCGCCACCGCCGAAGCCATGGTCTCCGGGCTCGCCCCGGGCAGCGACGCGGTGACGACGATGGTCGGAAAATCGACCTGCGGCAGGGGGGCCACGGGCAGCAATGGAAACACCACCAGGCCGACCAGGAAGATGCCTCCCATCAGCAGCGAGGTGGCGATCGGCCGGCGGACGAATGGCTCTGAAATGCTCATGAGGCTTCGGAAGCCGGCCGGGCCGGCCGGGTGGATGCATTCGCAGCGTTGACGCGCACGTGCGCCCCCGGTTGCAGCCGGTATTGATTGCTGGTCACCACGCGCTCGTTGAGCGCAAGACCGCTGTTGACGACGGTCATGCCGCCGCTCTCATCGCCGATTTTCAACTGCCGAACTTCGACGGTCGAGTCCGCCTTCACGACGTAGGTGAACGGTCCGTTCGGTCCGAGCTGCACGGCCGGCGTCGGCAGAGTCAGCGCATTGCGCGCGACGCGCACCAGCACGCGGGCGTTGACGTACTGCCCCGGCCAGAGAGTGTTATGGGCGTTGCCGAAAGTAGCCTTGAGTCGCGCGGTGCCGGTATTCTGATCGATCTCGTTGTCGACCAGCGTGAGCAGGCCCTCGTCGAGTTCGGTGCGCCCGTCGCGTGACACCGTCGTCACCTTGACGGGTCCGGCGGCAAGAGCCTCCGTGACGAGTGTCAATTCCTCCTCGGGCAAGGTGAACACCACCGCGATCGGTTGCACCTGCGTCACGACCACGATGCCCGTAGTGGCTGCCGCGCGCACGATGTTGCCCGGGTCCACCAGGCGAATTCCGGTTCGCCCGTCGATCGGCGAGGTGATGCGCGTGTAGTCGAGCTGCGTGCGGGCGTTGTCGATCAGAGCCTGATCGACGTCGATCTGGGCGGCGAGCTGGTCGACCAGCGCGCGCTGGGTATCGACGGTTTGTTTGCTTGCCAGGTCTTGCGGCTGCAGCACCGTATAGCGCTCGAGGTCGCGCTTGGCATTGGCGAGCAGCGCCGCATCCTTGGCCTTGGTGGCCACCGCCTGGGAATACGCCGCCTGGTTCGGGCGCGGGTCGATCTGTGCGAGCAGGTCGCCCTTGTGCACCGTCTGACCCTCGGTAAAGCCGATCTTTTGCAGTTCGCCGTCGACGCGCGCGGTCACGGTCACCGTATAGAACGCCTGAACGGTTCCCAATCCCGTCAGATAAATCGGCACGTCCGCATGCGTCACCGCCGCCGCGTCGACGGCGATCGCGGGCGGAGTCTTGCGCGCGGCGGCATCGGCCGGTTCGTGTATGAACACGCGCCACCCGATCAGCAGCAGCACCGCCGCGGCGAGCAGCCCAAGCCATCCGCGCTTACCGATTTTCCGGGAATCCATCATTGTCGTCACCCTTGATGCCATCCGCCGCCGAGCGCGGTGTACAGGTCCACCAGCGCCTGCAGACGCAAATAATTCACCTGTACCAATTCATCTTGCGCGCTGAACAGTGCGTTCTCCGTGTTGAGCACGGTCAGAATGTTCACGATGCCCGCGGACATCTGCGTTTGAGAGAACTCAAAGGCTCGCCGGGCGGTGGCGACCGCATCCTGCTGGCGCTTCTGCTGTTCCGCGGTCTGTTGCGCCGCCACCAGCGCGCTCTCCACGTTGCTGAAGGCGGTGAGAACCGTCTTGTGGTAGGTCGTCAGCAATTCGGTGTAGCGCGCCTTGCTGTATGCCACCTGGCCGCGCAGCGCCCCGCCGTGAAAGATGGGCTGCATCAGACCGCCGGTGAGCGCGTACACGCGATTCGCGGGACTGATCAGCGACGTCAGCGCCGAGCTTTCATAGCCACCGCTCGCCGTGAGTTGGATACTGGGAAACAGCGCCGCCCGGGCAACGGTGATGTCAGCGTTGGCGGCGATCAATTGCTGTTCGGCCTCGGCCACGTCCGGGCGGCGCGACAGCAGCTGCGACGGCAGGCCTTCGGCGACGGCCGGTATGGACAGGTCCGCCAGCGTGCCGACATCGACGTCGACCGACTCGGGTGTCCTGCCGATGAGCACGGCGAGGGCATACACGGTTTGACGAAACTGCTGCAGCAGCGGCGGCAGGGCCGCATTCAACAGCGCCACGGTCGTTTCCTGCTGTGCGACATCGAGTCCCGTGGCGGTTCCCGCCGATTGCTCGAGCCGGAATCCCTTCAAGATCTTCTCGCCGTTCTCCAGATTCTGTTGCGCCACCTGAATGCGATCGCGCAGCTCCAGCGCCTGAAAATACGTGGTCGCGACGCTGCTGACGACGGTGAGCGCGACGGTTTGCTGATCGTAGCGGCTGGCCGCCGCGGCCGCGCGTGCGGAGTCGCGCAAGGCGCGGTTCTTGCCCCAGAAGTCGAGCTCGTAGCTCGCACTCAACTCGGGGTTGAAGACGTTGTACACCTCCGGTCCCACGCCCGTGACCGGGGCACGCTCGCGGGTCGCGGTCGCGCCGAGGTCGAGCGAGGGCAGAAGGGCGGCGCCGGCAATGCGAGCCTGCGCGTCCGCCTCCTGCACGCGGGCGATGGCGCCGGCCAGATCGTCGTTGTTGCGCTCGGCTTCGGCGATCAGTTCATCGAGCCTGGGAGATCCGAATCCATGCCACCAATCGGCCGCCGGCCAAGGGATAGCCGAGGCGCTGCCGCCCGCGGTCTCGTGCCACTGGGAGGGCGGGGGAATGTCCGGCCGATGGTAAGCGGGACCCACGCTGCAGCCGGCCAGCAATGCCCCGGCAGTGCCGAGAACGCCTAAGGCGCAGGAATGCCATTTCATTCCGCCACCCTGGCCCTCAGGCCATTAAACGCGAGTGGTCGGATTGTTAAAATCCGTTAATACGGCCTGCCTCGAGCCACTAGTCCTCTCTTTTCGCGACCATGAACTCCTCGATCTTGCCGTCAGCTTGACTGCGCTCGATCGCCTCCAACCGCGCGTTGCGGCACAGAATTTTCCAGCGGCGCGTGGTTAGGCCGCCGCGCTGCGACTCGTGCTCGAGCTCGATGAGGCGCGCAGGGCCCAGCGGGCTCAGGCTCGATCGTAAGTCCTCGAGCACGGCCGGCGTCATGTAGAAGTTGCCGATCTCCGACAGCATCCCTCGATCGACATTGCCGCGTTGCATCGAGAGGAACAGGGTCCGCACCCGCGCCTCCTCGGGAGTCGGCTCGAGCACGGCAAAGGCGATGCGGTCGGCCAGCGCGCCCGGATCGGCCCAGTCATTGTTGGTGAGGACCACGATGGCGGCGCGTTCCTTCGGCCAGATGCGATTGTCGGCCAGGAATCCGGAACCGGCGCCGCCGTGAGCGATGCGCAATCGCCCGTGCACGGTTTGCACCTCGAGTCCCAACGCGTAGTCCTGTGTGCGCCCGCCCGCCAGAACGATGGGCTCGAATTCCTGCCGGTAGGAGTCCGCTTTGAGAAGCGATCGATCGATCAGACTGATATCCCACGCCGCAAGATCGCTTGGTTGCATGGCCAGCTCCGCCGCGCCGAACAGCCAGCCCGGGCCCTCCGTGGGCGCAGGGATCACCGGACCCAATCCGCGGCGGGTATAAGGCGCCGCATCGTGCGCGAGATCCTCCGTTGCCCGCGAGTACAGGGTCACGTGAGCCATGTGCAGGGGTTGGAACACGTGCCGGGCGAGAAACTCGAACAGGGGTTCGCCCGAAACCTTCTCCACGACGGCGCCCGCCAGCACATAGCCCGTGTTTGAGTATTGCCAATCCGTGCCCGGCGCAAAGTCGAGCGGGCGCTGGGCCCATTCGTCGATAAGGCCTGACGTGGTGGTCGGCCGCGTCATCTCGGGCGTGAGAAAATCCTGCGGCCAATAGTCCCTGATCCCGCTGGTGTGCGTAAGCAACTGGCGCAGCGTGACCGCCCCCGCGGCGCGCAGCTGCGGGAACCAGCGCGAGACGGGATCGTCCAGCGACAGCCGGCCTTGCTCGGCGAGCAGCAGTATCGCCGCCGCCGTGAATTCCTTCGATACCGAGTCGATCGCGTAGCGCGTCGACGGCGTCGAGCGCACCTTCGGGTTGACGCGCGCGGCACCGTAGGCCATCGCATAAGCCAGCCGGCCGTCCAGGACGATGGCGATCGACACCGAGGGTGCGGCGGTGCTCGCCAACCATTCGAGGGCGGCGCCGTCCACCGCCGCCGCATCCACGGCGGATCGCGCCGGCGCCCAAGCCAAGCACGCCAAGAGGCACAGCAGTGCCGCCCGGCGCGGGTGCCGCAGCTCGCTAACCACGCTCTCGGGGCAGGTGCGCGTCGATCAGAGCCCGGACGGCGGGCAACGCGGAGGAAATCGGTCCGCTGCCGAGCGGAAAAACCAGACGCGTGAAATAGCCGCCGTCCAGCAGCAGCATCAGCGCATCGCCGAGATGCTCGGGCCGGCGCGCGCCCGTGGCGCGAGCCATGGCTTGCAGGCGTTTGCGCACCTTGTCCTTGTATGCCCGCACCAAATTACTCAATTCGTCTTCGTCGTCGGTTATCTCGGCCGCTGCGTTGCCGAGTGCGCAACCGCGGCACTCGTTGGACAGGGCGATTTCCAATTGTGCTTCGAACAGAGCTTCTATCTGGCGGCGGGGATCATCCGGGTGCCGGGCCACGGCCGCGTCCCACCACGCCCAATATTCGCGTTCCTGCTCTCGCAAATACTCCGCGACGAGCGCGTCCTTGGACGCGAAGCTGCGGTAGAAACTCATTTTGTTGGAGCCGGCTTCCGCGGCAATCGCATCGACGCCGACGCCGTGAATGCCGTGGCGATAAAAGAGTTCGCAGGCGGTCTCGAAAATGCGGTCGCGCACCCGTGTCTTGCCGCCCGGGGCGCCACCATGCTCGCCGGATTCCTCGCCGCGGCGGCTTATGCCCAGTTTGTCGCTGCTCATACCTGCTTCTCATTCGACCGGAAAGTTACTGACGGTAACATATCTTGATGTTACTTACCTGTAACTCACGTAGACAGGATGGCCGTCCGGAAGTTCGAAGTCAATGCCCCCGGAGTACACCGGTGCCCACCGTTCCTCAAGTCGAGGGACTCTTCCAGTGGAGCAGAAATTCGGTGACGGCGGAGGATTGCATGCCGCGCATGGCTTCGAATTCGCCGGTCTTTTGGCTGTAGAGAAGTTCGCCGCGCTCGCCGAGGACCGCGAGTGCCGGAACCCCTCTGCGCAACGGAATCCCGTAGCGCTCCGCGATGTCCAGATTCTCGTCCATGCGTCCGATGTTGACGTGAACCAGGATGAAATTCGCGTCGAGGATGGGTCGATTGACCGGATCGTGAAAGTAGCGGTCGAGCACGTGGCAATCCGTACACCAATTGCCGCCGAAGTCCAGGATAACTCGCTTGTGCGAGGCGGCCGACGCGGCGAGGGCGGTGCTCAAATCGATTTTCGCCCGGTCGCTCGCCGGATAGATGTCGGGCTCGGTCGAATGCGCAGGTGCGAAGGCCACCGCGAACAGCACGGTCAGGATGACGGAGGTCCAGGGACTGCGGGCGTAAGTCATGGTCTTGCAGACCATACCTGCTCCGTTGGCGCCGTTCAACCGCAAGGGTCCATCAGCCGGAACTCAAGGCCCTGAGCAAGTCGCGCCAACTGACGATGCCGACCGGCTTGAAATCGCCGTCGACGATGGGAACGCATGAAATCCGATTCCTGAGAAGCAGGCCGGCCGCCTCGTGGACCGAGGAATGCGGCCGCAATGTGAACGGATGCCGAGTCATGATCTGATGCACTCGCTTGTTCAGGGTTGCCAGATCCCGGGCGGTTTCCGCCGCGCTGCCCACGTACGGGCTCAGCGCTCTGAGCAGGTCGCGATCCGACAGCACGCCGCTCAACTTGTCGAACTCGTCGACCACGAGCAAGTGGTGAAAATTCATCGTGTCGAAGATCTCTTTGACCACCTCCAACCGATCGTCCATTTTCACCGTCACGACCTTCGCCGTCATTATCTCGTCCAGAGTCATCGTCGCCCCAAGAATCGAACCAACGCATACAATGCGCGATCCTTCGATCGGAGATCAAATGATGATTTTCAAGATTCGACCCGTCCTCGCCGCATCGGCGGCGAGCGCCGCGCTCGCGGCCTCGCTTTGCTTGGGCGCCGAGCATTCCTCGCCGAGCGATGCGCCGGACGCCAAGACATCGACAGTCTCCGAGCCCTCCGAGTCGCCGCGGTTCCTGCATGATGAGTCCAAGGTCACTCAAGGGTCGATAACGATCGGCGGGCACGCGCTCGGCTATCAGTCCGAGGCCGGCATACTGGTGGTGCACGTGAAGGATCCCATGGACGACGATCCGCCGCAGATGCACGAGGACAAGGGGGCCGCGCCGGCTCCGCAACCGCCCGAGGCCGGAATGTCCTATGTCGCTTATTTCCGCGGCGACAAAGAGGACGCTCACCGCCCCATCACCTTTCTCTACAACGGTGGGCCCGGTTCATCGACGGTCTGGCTGCACATGGGCGCGTTCGGTCCGAAGCGGGTGATGACGGCGGACGACACGCACAGTCCGGCGGCGCCCTATCGCCTCGTCGACAACGAATACACCCTGCTCGACGCGAGCGATCTGGTGTTCATCGATGCCCCCGGCACGGGATTCGGACACCTGCGGGGAACCGACAAGGAAAAGGCCTTCTTCGGCGTGGACCAGGATGCACACGCATTCGCGAATTTCATCGTCGAATTCCTGTCGCGCCACAATCGCTGGAATTCGCCGAAGTATCTGTTCGGCGAGAGCTATGGCACCACACGCTCCGCGGCGCTCGCCAACATACTGCAAAGCGAGAAATCCCTGGACCTGAACGGCATCATTCTGCTGTCGCAGATATTGAATTTCGACGACAGCGCGGACCAGCCGCAGTTCAATCCCGGCGTGGATTTGCCCTATGTGCTGGCGCTGCCCACGTACACCGCCACGGCGTGGTACCACCACAAGCTGCCGAGCCGGCCCGCCGAGCTCGAGCCGCTGCTGCGGGAAGTGGAGAATTTTGCGCTGACGGACTACTCGCAGGCGCTGGCGGCGGGCTCGACTTTGAGCGCCGAGCGCAAGTCGGCGATCGCGGCCAGGCTGCACGACTATACGGGCCTTGCGGCCGATTACATCGAGCGCGCGAACCTGCGGGTGAACGGCGGGGAGTTCGAGAAGACTCTGATGGGCAGCGACGTCACTACCGGCCGGCTCGACACCCGGTTTGCGGGGCCCACCATCGATCCCATGAGCAAGGAAGCCGACTACGATCCGCAGTCGGCAGCGATCTCCTCGGCCTATGTCTCCGCGTTCAACGACTACGTGCGGGGCGTCCTCAAGTTCGGCGACAAGAAGACCTACAAGGCGGAATTCGACGTCGATAAGATCTGGGACATGCTGCATCAGCCGCCCGGTTCGACCACCAAGATCCCGGGACCGATCAACGTTATGCCCGATCTTGCGGTTGCGATGAAGCAGAATCCCAATCTCAAGGTCCAGCTCAACGGCGGCTACTACGATCTGGCGACTCCGTACTTCGCCGCGATGTACGAGCTGCGCCAGCTTCCCATCCAGAGCTCGCTCCAGGGCAACATCGAAATGCATTTCTACACCTCCGGCCACATGGTCTATGCCCATGAACCGGACTTGAAGGCCTTGCATGCCAATGTCGCGGCCTTTATCGAGAAAACCCGGAACTGCACAGCCAAGTGATCGCGGGGGTGGCGGGCGGGCAGCCGCCTTGCCACTCCCCCCTTTTTTTCCGGCGGGCGCTACGAAAGCGGCCGCACGCCTACGCACGCCTGCGCCCTGGCACGCAAATTGCGCCCTGGTATGCAATTTGCTAAAGATTGGGCGCGGCGATTCCAAACCGGCGCGGGAGACGTATAATTTAATTGTGACATTACCGTGACGATCTCGTACTTCGGGGGGGTCTATGCAG
>Ga0070761_10000099_pt1 | contig 58998 bp, 53 predicted proteins | sample HubBroMetageREF1_FD_66724 | JGI IMG/M metagenome (GOLD analysis project Ga0070761, IMG submission 66724) | Reference soil microbial communities from the Hubbard Brook experimental Forest, New Hampshire, USA - Hubbard Brook CCASE Soil... | ecosystem: Environmental > Terrestrial > Soil >... | reverse complement strand
GGTCAATGGCGCCGCGGCCACCCTGGGTACTGGCGGCAATGCCACGGTCACGCAGTCCGGCACGTGGCAGACGGGGATCACTCTCAACACCACCACGGGCGCGGTCACGACCACCGCGGTAGTGCCCCCGGGCACCTATTCGCTCAAATACCAGCTGTGCGACAAGAATCCAACGCCGGACTGCGCCACCGCCACCGACACTGTCAACGTCAGCGCCAGCATCATCCCGGCTGCGCAAACTGGTACTGCCGTTGCAGGAACGCCATCGACACCAATCGCTAACGTTGCCGCCGGGGGTACGGTCAATGGCGCCGCCGCCACACTGGGTACTGGCGGCAATGCGACGGTAGCGCAGTCCGGCACCTGGCCCGCAGGCATCGCGCTCAACGTCAACACGGGCGCGGTCACGACCACCGCGGCAGTGCCCCCGGGCACCTATTCCATTCCGTATCAGCTGTGCGACAAGAATGCGCCGCCGAACTGCGCGACCGCCACCGATACCATCACCGTTACCGCCAGCATCATCCCGGCTGTGCAAACTGGTGCTGCCGTCGCAGGAACACCATCAACACCGATCGCTAACGTTGCCGCCGGGGGTACGGTCAATGGCGCGCCGGCCACGCTGGGGACAAATGCCACGGTTGCGCAGTTCGGCACCTGGCCCACTGGAATCGCGCTCAACACCACCAGCGGCGCAGTCACCACCACCGCTGCAGTGCCCCCGGGCAGGTATTCCATTCCGTATCAGCTGTGCGACAAGAACGCACCGCCGAACTGCGCCACCGCCACCGATACCATCACCGTTACCGCCAGCATCATCCCGGTTGCGCAAACTGGTGCTGCCGTTGCAGGAACGCCATCGACACCGATCGCAAACGTTGCCGCCGGGGGTACGGTCAACGGCGCGCCGGCCACGCTGGGGACAGGCGGCAATGCCGCGGTCACGCAGTCCGGCACCTGGCAGACGGGGATCACTCTCAACACCACCACGGGCGCGGTCACGACTACCGCGGCAGTGCCCCCGGGCAGCTATTCCATTCCGTATCAGCTGTGCGACAAGAATGCACCGCCGGACTGCGCCACCGCCACCGACACCGTAACCGTCACGGCGAACATCATCGCGGTTGCCGCAACTGGCACTGGCGTCTCTGGCATCGCCTCAACCCCACTTGGCAATGTGGCCGCGGGCGACAGTGTTAACGGAGCCGTCGCGACCCTCGGACCTGCCGGCAACGCGACCGTCGCGGCTTCCGGAACCTGGCCCACTGGAATCGCGCTCAACACCACCAGCGGCGCGGTGACCATCACCGCCGGAGTGCCACCGGGTACCTACTCCATCGCGTATCAGCTGTGCGACCGGGATACGCCGCCAGACTGTGCCACGGCCACTGATTCGGTGAAAGTCACTGGCAGCGCGCTGCCGATCTCCACCACCGGGTCGGCCATCGCCGGCATTCCCTCTACGCCGATCCCGAACGTCGCCACTGGCGCAACGGTCGATGGGGCTCAGGCGACACTCGGTCCGGCGGGCAATGCAACCGTAGCCACCGTCGGCGCGTGGCCGGCCGGCATCACACTCAACCCTGCAACGGGCGCGGTATCCACGACGGCCGCGCTGGCTCCGGGAACCTACCCGGTCCGCTATCAACTGTGTAACCGGCTTACACCGCCCAACTGCGCAGCGGCTACCGACACCATCACCGTCAAGGCTCTCGTTGGTGGCGTACTGCTCATCGACAAAACCGCCAGCGCGATGCAGGCACAGATCGGGGACAGCGTGCAATACCGGTTGCACGTCCGCAATACCGGCACCGCCACCGTCACGGACGTATCACTCACAGACACCCTGCCACTTGGCTTCAAGCTCATTGCCGGCACGGTTCAAATCGGGATCGAGCCGGCGCTGCCGAAGAAGTCAGCCAATCCCCAGGGGGCGCCGGGGCCGGTATTGAAGTTCTTCCTCGGCAATATCGCGCCCGCTGAGATTCTCGATATCTACTATGAAGTACGACTCGGCGTGGGTGCCAACCAGGGCAGCGGCATCAACCGGGCACAAGCTACGGGCGTTGGCGCGCAATCGCCGGTGGCAAGCGCTCAGGTGCTGGTCAGTGGCGGTGCTTTCGATACCTCCGCGTGCGTTGTCGGCAAGATCTTTGTCGACTGCAATGGCAATCGCGTGCAGGACGCCGGTGAGCCCGGCATCCCCGGCGTGCGGTTGTACTTCGAGGACGGCACCAACCTCACCAGCGACGAGAATGGCAACTACAGTCTGTGCGGTCTTCGCCCGATCACCCACGTACTGAAGGTTGACGCCACGACGCTACCGGCCGGCAGCCGCCTGGTGGTGCTCTCGAATCGCAACGCCGGTGACGGCAACAGCCTGTTTGTCGATCTGCGGGATGGTGAGCTGCATCGTGCCGATTTCGCGGAAGGCTCCTGTACCAACAAGGTCATGGAGGACGTGAAGCGACGCCAGCACACGCCGGTGCTGGCGCCGATGCCGCCGGCTGGTAAAGAGCATCTGGGCGTCGACTTCGAATCCAAGGCCAGCGGCACAACGCCGGGCGATGAGGCAACCCGGCCGTGAAGACCGCGCTGCGCAACCGCTGGATCGGCCTGAGCGTTCTGGTGCTCAGCGTGTCGGCGACTGCAATGGCCGCCGACGACACCACCCTGTCCGTGCCGCCGCTGAACGCGACGGTGCCAATCAGCCAGGCACAAATGGGCGGTGAGTCCGTGGCCTTCCGCGAGATCGCGGGCGGGATCCTCAACAGTCGCAACAGTGACCTGCCGGTGGCAGCCGACGAAGGTTTGTGGCGGCGATCCAAGGGCCTGCCGATTGGCGATCGGATACACCTGCACGCCTCCGACGCCACGCTGCCGGCAGACGGGCATTCAGCGATACACCTGGTGGTGACCCTGCAGGACTCCCAGGGGCATGCGGTTACCGCGATCACCCGGGTACGCATCGAGAGCAGTATCGGACGCCTGCAGACACCCTCCGGCAAGCAGGCCGCGGGGTTCGAGATGGCGATCTCCAAGGGTAGCGCCGAACTTGATCTTGTCGCTCCGGTCACTGCCGGCCAGGCATTGATCCGCGTTTCGAGCGGCGCCGTGCGCGTACAGGGCAAGGTCGCGTTTGTCCCGGAGCTGCGCCCGATGATGGCGATAGGCATCATCGAGGCGGGCGTCAGCTCACAGCGCGTGGCCGCCGACTCGAATGCACCCGCTGCGGCCAACACCGGCTTCGAGGACAGCCTGCAGCACTGGGGCAACGACCCGGCGAGCGGCTCGTTCTGGAGCGCTGAAGGCCGCGCCGCCGGCTTTGTGAAGGGCACCATCGGCGACGGCGTGTTGCTCACCGGCGCCTTTGACTCAAACAAGATCAATACGCAGCAGTTTTTCGCCGATGTCGACCCGAATCAGTATTTCCCGATTTCCGGCGACGCCTCTCTCGTCAACTATGACGCCCGCAGCACCAGCAAGCTGTACCTACGGCTTGATCAGGGCCAAAGCCACGTTCTCTACGGGGATTTTCAAACGCTGCAGCCTGCCGAGCAGGCGTGGCTGGGCAGTTACGCCCGCACCCTGACCGGGTTTACAGCTCACTACGAAACGCCGCAGACACGCGCCAACGTTTTCGCCGCCATGACGTCCGAGCACCAGTTCGTCGATGAGCAGCCCGGCCGGGGGATCTCCGGGCCATACGCGGTGTCCCAGGCCAACGCGGTCGCGAACTCAGAGGTCGTGCAGTTGCTGGTCCGGGACCGCAACCAGCCAAGCATCGTCCTCAGCAGCCAGACGCTCACACGCTACGCCGACTATGATTTCGAGCCGTTCTCAGGACGCATCATATTTCGCCAGCCGATCCCCAGTGTCGACGAGAATCTCAATCCGGTCTCGATCCGCATTACCTACGAGGTCGACAACGGCGGGCCGCGCTACCTCGTCGACGGCGCCGACGCTGAAGTTGCGCTCAAGAACGACGTTTCCCTCGGTGCCCGCTACGCTGAGGATCACGACCCCATGACGCCATTCAGGCTATACGGCGCGGACAGCGTGTGGCGCATCTCCGGTCAGACCACATTGACCGTGGACGCGGCCCATAGTGAGGGTAACCAACTCTACGCGACGGCCTTGAACGGCACTCTGACGCCCGTCAGCGCGATCGCGGGCCTGCTCGAGGCTGATCCGACCGGCAACGCCGGTCGTGTTGAGCTTTTGCATCACGATGATCAACTGGACGCACGGGTGTATGTCGACAAGGCCGACCTCAATTTCGACAATGCCAATGCGGGCCTGACCCCCGGCAGCAGCGCGGCGGGAATGCACGCGACTTACCGGCTGACGGATGAAACACAGGTCGTTGTCGATGCGCTGCACTCGGCCGACGAAACGACCGACTCGCATCGCTCCGGCGCCACGGCGAGCGTTGAAACGCACGTCTGGGATGGCGCGAAGCTGGAAACCGGATTGTCGTACGTGGATCAGACGTACAACGCCGCGATTCCCGCCGTAGCGCAGTACGCTGTCGGAGCGGTCCCCGGTACCTCCAGCGGCGCCGCCCTCAACAACACCGGCTTTGGTTTCACGGGTGGCGGTCTGCTCGCCTCCCCGCTCGGCGGCGCCCTGGGACTGCCGTCGGTGGGAGCGGGTGCGCTCGTGGAGCAGGACTATCTTGCCGCGAGCGTCAAACTCACGCAGAAAATCACCGATGCCGCCAGCGTCTATGGGCAGTACGAGCACACCGTGACCGGCACCTCCGGACAGCTGGCAGCCGTCGGTGGCGAATATCGGCTCGGCGACGCGGAGCGCTTCTATGCCCGCGTCGAGGACATTGACTCGCTCACCGGCGTTTACGGCCTCGGCGACGGCTCCACTGCCCACCAGATGGTCGTGGGCTTCGACACCTCCTATATGCGTGATGGCACTGTCTACAATGAGTACCGATTAGCCGGTACCGAATCCGGCCAGAGTGCTGCAGACGCGCTTGGCGTGCGCAACCTGTGGCACCTGTTCCCCGGCCTGGATGCGACGACTTCAGTAGAGCGCCAGGAGGTCATAGATCCTGCGCCGCTGCCGAACGCGCCCACCGGAATCCTGGGCGGCACGCAGTCGGCGACCGCGGTGGCGCTCGGGCTCGACTATGTCGGCAGCCCCGTCTGGAAAACCGCCGAGCGTATCGAGTATCGCTTCGGGGATGTGCAGGACGAGTGGCTGTCCACGCTCGCCGTCACCCGCAAGCTTTCCGACGACTGGAGCCTGATCGCACGCAACGTCTACCTGTCCGCCACGACCATGCAGCCCGGGCAGCAGACTGTCGCCGAGGAACAGGACCGCGCGCAGGTGGGTGTTGCGTACCGCGACACCGCGACCAACCTGTGGAACGTGCTGGCGCGCTACGAGTATCGCACCGACGACAACAACGCCCCCATCATCGGCAGCGACAGTCGCAGCCAGATCGTTTCGGTGAGCGCGGATTACCACCCGACGCGCGCCTGGGAATTTGAGGGCCAGGTAGCCGGCAAGGTGGTGCACGAACTGCTGGCGCAGACTCCCAGCGACTTCAGCGCGGTACTGGTCGCGGCCAGAGCGACCTGGGATTTCAACCCGCGATGGGACGTAGGCGTCTTAGGCTCGACGACCACCGGCGGCGGCACGAGTGACCAGGGGGTCGCCGCCGAGGTGGGCTACCGCGTAATTGACAACCTGTGGCTCTCGGGAGGCGCTATCGCGGGGCGCTATGCCGACGCGGAGCTCTTCAGCACCAACTCCTCCTGGCGCGGCGTTTACCTGCGCGCACGCTTCAAATTCGACGAAAACACGTTCCGCGCGGCCGACCCGCAGACCAACCGCATGCTCGACAACGCAGCGACGAGTTCACGAGAATGAGCACGCACCTCCAGGCCCGCCGGTTCGGCCACGTTCTCGCCCTGACCATCCTGGCGTCACTGCTGGGTATCGCCGGCGCACGCGCCGACAACACCGACGACCCCTCGACAGAGGCTGCGCAGCCAGCCCGCCAGCCCGGGCGTGCGAACGACTCCCGCGTACCTGAGCCCGGCACGCTCGTCGACCTGCAGCGACGCCTTGATTCAATCACCGCCGCCGGCACCTCTGAGTGTCTGCCTGCCTACGCGGCGCACAAGGCACAGGCGTGGCTCAATTTCGGCCGATACGCCGCGGCCGAGCAACTGCCGGCGGCGGCCCAGGCGGCCCTCATGAAGAATGCAGGCGGGATTGTGCAGAGCCTGGAGCAACACGGGGAGTCCACGCCGGATACGCCAGAATTACCGGGCGCGCGCCATGTGCGCGATGACTTGTGGCAGGCGATCGCCGCGGTGAAACGCGACTCAAGATTCTGCGCGGCGCCCAAGATGACGGCTTACTGCGAAGTTCAGCTCGCCTGGGCAGGCTACGAGGCCGGGGCCGGCGGCTGGCGCCATGCCGACCCCTACGTTCGCATTGCGGAAGACTACTGCAGCACCGCGATTGCGACGCCGCCAACAGCGAGCGCCGTCGTGCCAGAACAGACGCCTCCCGCGCAGCCCACCGCGCCGGTTGCCGCGCCGCCGCCGCCGCCGCAGCAGCAGCAGCAGCAGCAGCAGCGCATCGATCTTTCAATGAGCGTCGTGTTCCCTCACAACCGCGCCACGCGTGCCGACATACGCCCACCGGGACGCGCGGAGCTGCGCCGCTTCAGCAGCCGCATCAAGTCGCTGCCCAAGGGCACGATCATCAGGATCGCCGGCCATGCGGATCTCACCGGGCACACCGACTACAACCTGCGGCTGAGCGGGCAGCGCGCCAGAAGCGTGGCGCGTGAGCTTGAGATGCTCGGAGTCCCGCGAGCCCGGATCAGGCTGACGGCCGCGGGCAGCTCAGAACCCGTCGTGCAGTGCGCAGTGGACGATAAAGTAGCCGAAAGACGCCGTTACCTGGCCTGTCTGGAACCGAACCGCCGGGTCGTCATTCACGTCATCACCGCGGTGCCCTAGCGGATGGGCTGAAACGCGAACGGCAGGCCCTCTCAGCCTGCCGCTCGCGCTGTGCCCTCCCTGGCGACCGCCATTAGCCCGTAGCAGAAGCATTCACCGCAGCAGACGCGTTCACGTCGGCACCAGTCCGGGGAGCCGGCGCGGTTGATCCACCATCACCCGCGGTCGACGTGCGCTGCGGGGCACTTGCGCCACCAGGCTTCGTCGACGTTGGCTGCGCGGTCGAGGCCGGCTGCGGCGTCGAGGTCTTTGGGGCGCCCGCTTCCGGTTGCTTGCCCGACGTGGCGCTCATTGAAACTCCGCTCGTGACTGAGCCCGTGGCATGTGCCGAACCGGCAACGGCGCCTGCCGTGCCGAGCGCAGTGTTGCCCGCCTTCGACCCAGCAGATTCACCAGCGTTGGCGCTCTGGCGCACGGCATTCGCCGTCCCGGCAGTCGCCTGCCCGACATCGCGGCCGGCCGCGCGCGTCCCCTTGGCAATTCGATCTGCGTGGGGGTCGGCCGACACGCTGGCCGCGCCGCTGGCGGTTCCGTGCAGGGCGCCGAAGCCACCGCCTGCGTGCATGAGCTGCGCGTGAGCGGGCAGCGTCACAACCAGCACAGCCGCAATCGCAGCGCGCGCAAAGAGCTGATTCCTGTTCATGGTCGTCTCCTTCAGTTAGGCCGCGGCGATTTCCGCAACCTTTCTGAGGAGTACTACGCCCGGGGGGCAACAAAACTTCCGTCGCCAACGAGGCTTTTGTTGCTTAACTTAATTCGCTCGCAGGGTTGTGAGCACCGGCTGACGCCGGAGCGCCTCGCCCACCAGACCAAATCCATAGACGGTGTTGGGTCGGGAAGATCCGAGCGGTATGGCGTCCCTGGCCAGGGCGGCAACAGCGCGATCCGCGGCTTCCTTATCGGGCGCCGCAAGATCGAGCGCGAGGAGCCCGGCCACTATGGGCGCGGCGAAAGAGGTGCCGCGAACCAGGGTGTAGCCCGTTGGCAAGCGGGCGGCGGCCATCTGTGCGGCCGGCGCGGCGAACTTCACCTGCGGGCCACGCTCCGCCTCAACCAACACTTGCCGACGTGCATCGACACCCGTCACGCCGACGACCCCGGGCCACGCCGCCGGGAAAAGTGGCGGAGCGGCCGGGCCGTCGTTACCCACCGCCGCAACCAGCAGATGTCCGCCGGCTAGCGCGCGGCGCACGACCCCCTCAAGTACCCGGTTGGCAGGACCGGCGAGACTGACGTTGATGACCGGCACGCCTTCCTGGATAAGCCACGACAAGCCTTCGGCCACGGCGTCGACCGCACCGCCGGTCGGCAGGCCGCAGTAGACATCCGCCGCGTAGAGCTCGCTCCCTGGAGCCGCGCCGTGAAAACTCGCCGCGCGCCCCACCAGCACAGATGCGACCGCAGTTCCGTGCTCGTCCGGAACCACGCGACCCGCGCAGCCATGCTGATGGAGCGGCACGCCCTGGAAGACCTCGTGCGCCGGATCGATGCCACTATCGATGAGTCCGACGCGAGTCGCACGAACCGCGACACCCCCACCTGTCCCCTCCTCCGCACGCAGAGTCTGCCGCCCAACAGACCGCGCTGCGATGGCAACTCCACTCTCAAGGTAGATGTGGTTAAAGTCGTAGACGCCACCGGTATCCGCAGCTTCGAGCCTGGCAAGGGCGCGCGCCGTGTGGGACGCGACGTGCAGCACGACGAGGCGTGATCCTTCCGCAGCGGGCGTCGACTCCCGCACGACCGAAAAGCCGAGTGTGGCGGCGGCCTGAAGCGCGGCGGCGCTGGGTGCTACGGCCAGAACCTCGCCGCGAACGATCGGGTTGCCCTGCGGATCGGCTTCAATGACATCGGAGTGCTTGCGAAGCAGCGTGCGAATCTGCAGCGCCCGCAGATCGCGCAGATCAGTTCCCGCGAACTCGGCGTCGAGTCTGGGTTCGAGTGACGGGCCGGTCAGAGGCAGGTTCGACAATACGCCCCCCGGGAGGGGCAGCCGCACACCCGGCAAGCTGACCTGCGCCACCGCAATCCGCGCGCCGAACAGGCACAATATAAGAATCAGGAACCGCATGCGCTCACCTTAGTGGAAGCCGTCCATGCGGGGAAGCGATGGAAGAAAATGGCATCCGCGTTCGTATACATCAGTGCAAGCAGCCTGTGTCACCCAGTGATCTGAGTACCGAGCTCGTTGCGCTGCTGCCGAGACTGCGGCGCTTTGCGCGGGCTTTAACTCGCAACCCGCATGACGCAGACGACCTCGTGCAGCTGGCACTTGAGCGGGCCCTGGCACGCTCACAGCAGTTGCGGCCCGACGCCGCGCTGGCCGGGTGGGTGTTTGGCATCCTGCGAAACGCGTGGACCGACGAACTGCGGGCGCGCTCGCGCAGCGAACGCATTTTCGCGCCGCAAGAGGCGGGGCAGAACGTCGGCGACCCGGCAGCGGCAGTACAAGCGGACATGCTCTGCGTGCAGGACGCGCTGGCCCGGCTGCCGGACGAGCAGCGCGTCGCCGTGGCCCTGGTGCTCGTCGAAGGACTCTCCTACAAGGAGGCCGCACACGTAATGGCAGTGCCGATCGGAACTCTGACCAGCCGTCTGGCACGCGGGCGCGAGGCGCTACAGGCGCTGCTCGGCGCGCAGGACTGAGGAGCGGATGATGACTTTCAGCGACGAGACGGTCATGGCCTACGCGGACGGCGAGCTCGACGCCGCCACCCGCGCGGCCGTGGAGCTTGCCATGGCGAGCGATCCAGATCTGGCCCAGCGTATCGCGCGCCACCGCGGATTGCGCCAGCAGCTGCGCAGGGAATTTGATCCAGTCCTGGCAGAACCGCTCCCGGATCGGCTACTGGCCGCCGCCACAGGTAACGCCCTGGCGCAGGCGCATTCCGGCAACGTCGTCACGCTGCAACGCAGGCCGATGAGACAGTGGACGTGGCCTCAGTGGGGGGCGATCGCGGCCAGCCTGGTCGTAGGACTGCTGCTTGCGCCACTGTTGCGGCGCGCGCCAACCGAGGGGCTCGGGATACGCGATGGCAAGGTCCTCGTGTCCGGCACCCTGGCGCACGCCCTCACCGAGCAGCTCGCCAGCACCCAGACAGCCGACGCTCCCGTGCGGGTCGGCGTGAGCTTCCAGTCCCGCAACGGTGACTATTGCCGCACGTTCACATTGCACGAACAAAACGCTGTTGCCGGGGTCGCCTGCCGTGACCGTGACAGTTGGCGCATTGAGGCCCTCGCCGCCGCTCATCCCGCAGCTTCCGGCCCGGGTGTCTATCAGCCTGCGGCCTCGCCGCTGCCACCGGGCATTGAGCAGTCTGTCAGTGAACTGATCGTCGGCGAGCCACTGGATGCAAAGGCGGAGGCTGCCGCCCGCGCAAGGGGTTGGCGCGGGCCATGAAGGCGCATTTTGTGATGATGGCGAAATACAACGCGTGGGCGAATGCGCGGTTATTTCGGATGGCAGGCGCGTTACCGGACAACCTGTACAGAAAAAACGTGGGGGTCTACTTCAAAAGCCTTCACGGGACACTCAATCATCTGCTGCTGACGGATCGCATCTGGATGCATCGCCTGACCGGTGAGGGAGACCATCCGGAAAAGCTCGACGCCGTGTTATTTGAGGAGCTGGCGTCCCTGCACACTGCACGGCTGAAGGAAGATGAGCGTATCGCAGCTTTCGTGCAGAGTCTCACCGAGCCGCAGCTTGAAGAGACATGGAACTATCGGACGCAGAACGGCACACCTCACCAGCAACGTCGTCGCGACATACTCTCTCATCTGTTCAACCACGAGACGCATCATCGGGGCCAGGCCCACGCGATTCTCACGATCCTGGGCGTCGCTGAGCCGCAATCCCTGGACCTTCTTATCATGCAGCGCGAGCAGCTATAGGGCCGCCGGCTTACACCGCCTCGTGTTTCGGGTTGCCCTTGTCCGTCGGCGTGTGGGGATGCGCCTTCGCCACTTTCGCCTTGGGCGCGGGCGGCTTGCCGTTGCCCCGCTGTGCGTGCATGGCGACGGCACCGCGAGCCCCTACGACGCCGGGCGCGTTGAAGGCTCCGGCCCTCGGGGTGGCAGCGATCGACGGCCGGCCACCATTGGTCTTGGCGAACAGTGCGGGATTACGTGCGGCCTGCTGAATGTGCTGCGTCTGCATCGGGGTTGCTGCAATGTGCGGCTCCTGGGCCGCCATTTTCTCCTGCGCGGTCGGCGCGGCGGCGATGCCACCGGCTCCGCCGTTGTAGCTCACCCTGTTGACGGTGACGTTGTTGACCACCGTTTCATTGTAGGTGTTATGAATCACCGTCACGTTGACGTTGGTTACAGCCTGATTGTAGGCAAACGAGTTGCCGACCCAGCGCCCGCCCGCGTAGCCCACACCTGTGTATCCGAAGCCGTAGCTGACGCCGCCGTAGAAGCCAATATGCGGACCCCAATAGCCGGCGCGGAACGCATACACGCCGCCGACGTAGCCCCAGTAGCCGGGAGTCCACAGCACTCCCACGCGCGGGGGCTGTATCCATGTGCCGGGCACCCAGTAATAGCCAGCGGCCGCATAACCCCAGTAGCCCGGCGTCCACATGAAGCCCACGACAGGACACGGCGGCTGCTCGTACACCGGCAGTGGAGGCGGTGCTTCGTACGCCTGCAATTCGACCTCTGCGGCCGGTGCCGGTGCGACATATGCCACTGGCGGCGGGGGCGCGACGTAGACCACAGGCGGCGGCGGCACCGCCACGCGTACCTGAGCCGCGCAGCCCCCGAGCAGCGCTGCGGCTGACAAGCTCAATATGACGCCCTTTGACAGCGCAGCAGTAAATTGCAGGTCCTTGATCGACATATGGCCTCGCCGTGATCGTGTGGTGACGTAGCGTAAGCAGCATCGGCTGCTCCTGACACACACAACGTCACAGTTCGAAACCGGCTGGCAATATGACGTAAACGTAATTGGGGCTGGCGCAGCGGTGCTGTCGCGGCACGACGACAGCGGCTCGCTTTCGGCAGGGACGCGGCCCGATTGAGCGGCTGAGCTAGTTTGTTATAAGAAACGCCTCACGGCGTCCCGAACGTTGTGCATACCGGCCGAGGCGTCCTGGATATGCCCATTTACGAAAAACCCGGGCGTGCCAAGTACATGACTGCGCACCGCACCGGCCATCTGCTCGCGGACACGCTGACGATAAATCTCATCATCAAGCGACGCCTTGAACGCCGCCAGGTCCAGGCCGAGCACCGTGGCGTAATTATCGAGCGCAGCACGCTCGAGGTGTGCCCCCTGCTTCAGAAGTAAGTCGTGCATCTCCCAGAACTTACCCTGCGCGCCCGCCGCCTCCGCAGCCTCCGCCGCCATGAGCGCGTGCGGATGAGCGCTCTCGATCGGATAGTGCCGGAAGATGAGCTGAACGGCCGCAGGGTGAGTGTCGAGGATCATCCGCACGGCGGGTTCCGCGCTACGGCACATGGGACATTCGAAATCCCCGTATTCAACTACCGTGACCCGCGCGTGCGCAGCACCACGTACGTGGTCGGTTGGGCTCACGGGAACCATCAGATCGTGGCCAAATTGCTGGGTCATTGGATTCTCCGTCGTCACGCATCGTCTTGCAGCAGCACACCCTGGTCGCGCAGTGCGCTGAGCTCCTCCGCCGTGAAACCGGCGGCTGTAAGTACCGCCTCGCCGTCGGCACCGGGGGCGCGACGGCCGTGCTGCACCTGCGGTGCCGTGCGCGAAAAGCGCGGCGCGGGTGCTGGCTGCACGATGCCATCCAGCTCGAAATACGTCCGGCGGGCGCGGTTGTGCGGGTGCTGCGGAGCTTCCAGCAGCGACAGCACGGGGGCAAAGCACACGTCGGTGCCTTCCATAATGCGGCACCATTCGTCGCGGGTCCTGGTCTTGAAGATTTTCGTAAGCTCGGCCCGCATTCGTGGCCAACCGCGCTGGTCGCGATGCGCGCTGAACAGCGCCGGGTCCGCGCCGCTCAGCTCAACCAGGCGCGCACAAAACTGCGGCTCGATCGAGCCGATCGCCACATAGCGGCCGTCGGCGGTTTCGTAACTGTCATAGAAAGGCGCGCCGCCATCGAGCAGGTTGGCACCGCGCTCCCCGGCGTTCCAAAAGCCGCCGGCCTGCAAGCCGTGAAACATCCACATCAGCTGCGCCGCCCCGTCGATCATTGCCGCGTCCACGACCTGACCGCGGCCCGAGCGCTGCGCCTCGAGCAACGCGGCGACGACGCCGAATGCCAGCAGCATGCCACCGCCACCCATGTCCGCCGCCAGATTCAACGGCGGCAGCGGCTTTTCATTTGCGCGGCCGACCGCGTGTAAGACCCCGGTGATGGCGATGTAGTTGATGTCGTGGCCTGCCGCCCCGGCCAGTGGCCCGTCCTGGCCCCAGCCGGTCATACGCCCGTAAATCAGCCTGGCGTTGCGCTGCAGGCACACGCTGGGACCGAAGCCCAGTCGCTCGGCAACGCCGGGACGATGGCCTTCGATCAGCACGTCAGCCTTGTCGACAAGCCTGAGCAGCGTCGCTACGCCGCCCGGCTTCTTCAGGTCGAGCACAATTGATTTCTTGCCGCGGAAACTGACGTCCTTGAGCTGCTCCGGCGCAAGTTGCGTACCACGCTCAACGCGAATGACCTGCGCCCCCATATCGGCCAACAGCATTCCGGCCATGGGACACGGTCCCACGCCAGCCAGTTCAATCACGGTGAAACCATGTAACGGGCCCATTGGGAAGATTCTAGGTGAATGTCACGCGGGTGAGCGATATTCATGCGGCCAGCAGAATAAACCGCCTCTCACCGGCGCACGGACTTCTATACTTTGCCCCGGGGTGGCGGAGATATTGGCGGTGGCCCAGGCTCACGCCTCGCACGCCGACAAGACTCAGCGCGTCGCTCCAACCGCGACGCGCGCATTCATGTCCGGCTCGAAGAACTGATGGTTGCTGCGGCCATGGGTCTTGGCGTGGCGCAAGGCCAGATCCGCATTTTTCAACAGCGTTTCGGCATCCGCACCGTCAGCAGGATACACGCCAATACCCACGCTCACCGTGACGTGCAGATCCTGCTGCTCAATGTGGTGTGGCCTGCTCACTGCGGCGAGCACCTTGTCGGCGGTGAAGGCTGCGTCTTCCGCGCGCGCCACTTCTGAGAGCAGAACCACGAATTCATCCCCGCCCTGACGGCTGACAGTGTCTGACTCGCGCACGCAACTCGCCAGACGGCGCGCGATTGACTGCAGCAACTGATCGCCAACCGCATGACCGAGCGAGTCGTTGATCTGCTTGAAGTTATCCACGTCCAGAAACAGAACCGCGAGTAGATTTTTGTGACGATGCGCCGACGCTATTGCCTGTGTCAGGCGGTCGCTCAGCAACATGCGATTGGGCAACTCCGTGAGAAAGTCGTGTTGGGCCAGATAGGACATCCTCAGCGACAGCGCTCGCGCCACACTGACGTCGTGAAAGACGATCACTGCGCCGGTCAGCTGCCCGGACCGGTCGTGAATGGGGGCGGTGGTGTCTTCGATGGCAGATTCGTACCCGTCGCGGCGGATCAGGACACAGTTCGCGCTAAGGCCGACTGTCTTGTTCTGCAGAATCGCCATCGCCAAAGGATTCAGAGCAGGTTCGCGACTATCCCCGTCGACGATCTGCAGCACTTCCTCGAGCCGCCGCCCGGATGCCTCCTCGCGCGACCAGCCCGTCATGCCCTCGGCAGTCGTATTCAGATAGGTGACGTTGCCTGCCATGTCGGTACTGATGACGGCATCCCCGAGCGAATTGAGCGTGATGTGCGCACGCTCCCTTTCCAGTAACTGGGCTTCGGTGCGCGCCGAGCGCTCGAGCATGTTGTGCAGCGCCTTGGGCAACGAATAGCCGTCGAGGCGCTCCTCCAACAGGTAGTCCTGCGCTCCGCACTGGACTGCAAGCCTCGCGACATCCTCATCGCGCGAGCCGCTTAAGATCAGGATTGGAACGTGGCACGCTGCACGGAACAGAGTATCGAAGGCCTCGATTCCCTGGCGATCGGGAAGACTCAGGTCGACCACCACCGCGGTGATCTTTCCCCTCTCCTGGCTACGCAGTCGCTCGCATGCGTCGTCGCAGCGACTCACCCACTCGACCTTGAAGGGTCCGTCGGGTGAATCCTCCAGCGAGCGTCTAACCGCCTTGGCTTCCGCGGGCGCCGACAGGACAAGAAGTACATTTCGGGACATGCGGCGCCCCTGCGCATCTGAAGCTGAGGTCACGAGGATGGGGTGACTTCCTCCGAGCGTCTGTACGCTGCCGTACAGTGGTGAACCGCTGGGTCCCGTCATTCCAGAACCGGGTTACTCGCTTTTTTTAACTTATGTACGGAACCGTACAGAAGGCCTGGCATTCAGCAGGTAGCGTTGATACCTGCACAAGAGAAGGCACCAGCTCCGCTGCAGACGCCTCCGGTTTGATGCAGAGAGGCGACACGTTCATGGACGAGCGTGTCGCCTCGATGCGCACAATCGCGAAGGGACGTGCGCAGACCCGGCGCCCATGGTCATGAATCGAATATGTTCGGTGTCGGCACTGTGATTGCCGCGGGCCCTGAGGCTTGTGACAAATATCTCTCGGTGGAGCTCACACCGGATGTCCCGAACCCGCGCGACCTGGCATTTTTGAGTTCGCCTCTGACGGTTCCGGGTTATCAGTTCGTCTGGCGGCAGCAGAACGGGGGCCCCAGGACTGCCGCTACCGCAATACCGCTCCGCAATGAAAGAGGGCCGCCGGCGTGGATCATTGCGCCGGCGGACCTGCTGACTCCGAACTCCTGAGTCAGGCGTCGAACTTTACTCGGCCAACATGAGCCAGTCTGTGCGGCACCGAACATGTGGCCGACCAAGACCGGCGGCACTACATGCTTGCGAAGATGGGGGGGTCCTGCTCTGCTATTCTCAGACGCGGATGAAGATGGACGAAATTCCGAACGCCAGTGATCCCGGGAATGCAGACCGGAGGCCCAAGAGTTCCATACCCGTGCTGCTCCTGGTGTGCGGCTTGTGCGGTGTCCTGCTGTATGTCGCCAGCGCCGTAGCCATCCCGATCGCCCTGGCGGTACTGTTCGCGCTGGTGCTATCAAGCCCGGTTGAGGCGCTGCACCGCAAAGGCCTGCCGCGCAGTTTGAGCGCCGCCCTCATTCTGATGATCTTTCTGGGGCTTATCGGACTTGCGGTGGATCAACTGTGGTCGCCTGCGCAGCAATGGCTCGCCGATGCTCCGCGGACCGTCAGGATCATTTCGCATAAGCTCGGGCCCGTGGCCCGCGTAATGCATCGCATCGATGCGGTTACCGATCGCGCCGGGCATTTGACCGACGTAAGTGCGGGCACGCTCTCCGCCCCGGCAAACGGCGCGGCCGCCCCGAGCGCTTCCGGAGGGTTCCTCGTGCAAACACGCAGTGCACTTGCTGCGACCGTGACGGTCATTATCCTGACGTTGTTCTTCCTGGCGGGCGGCTCTCCCATGCTGGCGCGCATGACCTCCGCATTCGCCGGTGATTTGCATTCGACCCGAGTGCTGAAAGTCATCGACGCCGTGCGCAGCGAGGTCGGACGTTACTACGCAACGATTGGGCTCATAAATGCGGGTCTCGCGCTGGCAACGGGCCTCGCGATGATGGCCCTGGGGATGCCAAACCCCATCCTGTGGGGAGTTCTCGCTGGCGTGCTGAACTTCATCCCTTATGTCGGCTCAGCTACCACCCTCGCGGTATTAACCGTCGTTGCCTTCGTTTCCTTTGACGGCGTGGGTCGTGTGCTCGCCGTCTCGGGGACCTACCTGGGACTTGCGACAATCGAAGGTCAGCTCCTGCAACCGCTGCTCGTCGGCCACCGGCTGGACCTAAGCCCTGTCATCGTCTTTCTGGCGCTTTGGCTCGGCGGGTGGTTCTGGGGAATTGCAGGCATTGTGATGGCCGTTCCGGGCCTGCTCGCGCTCAAGGTCGCGGCGCAACACAGCGAACACGGTTTACCGCTGCTGGAGTTCTTGAGCCCAACCTTCACCAAGCGCGTCAAACCACTGAAACGCCGCACTTCCTAGGGCCGCAAAAAAAGGCCGCCGGCGGGTATTACCGCGCCGGCGGCCCATGCTGAATCCGTTCGAACAGTCGCTCGGGGGACGAGCCACTTTCATTTGGGAGTCTGGATTCAGGCGCCAAAGGCTACTCGGTCAGCGTGAGGATCGTCTGTGCGCCAGCGCACACAGCCCCGCAGAACCCTTACTCATCGCGCGCCGGGCCGCCGATGAATTTACTGCGCCGGTTCCCCTCGCCGACGGCCCAGGATCTCCAGGCTGACGAGTCTTGCGATCATGACCGCCGGGAACAGCTGCCCAAACAGGGCTTCCGAGGTCGCCAATGACCGGGCGATTGGACTCACCGGCAGAATGTCTCCATAGCCAAGCGTCGTGAGCGTGGTGAAGCTGAAATAGCGAAGCATCCCCGTTCGCGCCAGGAGAGCGTCGTTGACGGCGGCTACGTGAAATGCGCTGTGGTCGAGTACCCATAGAATGTCAAAAGCGTAGGACCACGCCAGACCCGCGAGCAGGTACACGCAGATCGCACCCTGAACTCGATGATGGGTGACATTGTCCCGACGAAAGACCTTACCCGTAACAATCACCGCCAGCATCAGAACGAACGCCAGGCGCACCAGGTTGTCCAGGATCCACAGCGGCACCCGGTGCTCGAAATGCGCGGCCCAGTCAAGTCCGATACCCGCGGCCGCGAGTAACACAATAACGATGACAACGATACGCCGGCCCGATACCGCCGCCACTCCGGTAATCGTCAACACGGCGAGAAAACACAGCGTGATCTCCGACCCGATCATCGCGCTGCTCGCGAGCGGCGTGACGACAAACAGGGTCACCACCAGCATCACCAGCAGCGCTGTCAGGCTATATTCCTGCTCCCAGAACCGCGCACGATTCAGCAGTGTCGATACCACGACCCAGGAATGACTGATCCGCGTGAGCAATTGTTATGAACCGCTTCCCGAAGGTTACGTGAGAGTAGACCCGCTCGCTTCGTCCGAGTTCCTAACCGCCGTCGAACTCGCCGAGCCCGGTTGAATTGGGAGTCTGGATTAACGCGTCTTGCGTCAAAAGTTACGCGTTCGACCGATGCCTTACGTCACAGGCTTTGACTCGTCCGTTGTATCGGTCACTTCTGTGGGCGCGCCTGCATGGTCAACGTTCCGGATCGCCTTTGGATGGAGCGCTAGAACCGGGCGTTGTACGCTCGGTGCGCTGCGCTGGCGCATCCAGCCTCGGGCTTGATCAAGCCCGTGTGCGGACCGGGTTCGGACGTTGGGTTCGCGTGGTGTATTCATAGCGACCTCGGAAGTCCCACGCCCCACGGAATTGCAGGGCGCCTGGATGAATCACAGGAATGGTAGTCGGACGCCAGGGAACCGTCGGTGCGTTTCCGTACCCTCGCGCCGAGGGTGGCCCTGTAGCGCGATTACCCCCCACAGCTCGGTACGCCAGCGCACCGACGCACCGGCATCAATGCACCGATGCTATAGGCAACGCAGGGCGCGCTCCTACGCGCGCACGACACCCACCTGCACCGGCACGCCCACACGCCGGGCTACTGGCAGCGGACCCCGCGATCATGGACCCTCCCGCTTCAACTTCGCGTCTTGGAACAGAGTTCGACGACTTTCTGTTCGCTCCGCTTGGTGAGGATCGGAACGGAGTGCCGCTTAGCATTGTCTCGTTGCTTGGGCGGATGGATCTTGACCCGTGGCGGGAGGCTGACAGCCTGGCGGGTCTGCCCGCAGAAGCCGCCGTTCACAGATTGGCCTCGTTGCTCGCGGCGCTGCCTGTCTCATACTTAAAGGAGGCAGACCCCGGCAAGCTGGCCGCTCGCCTGATTGCGCTCTTGCCACGCCGGAGTGATCCCCGAGCCGGCTCGCCTGCTCGGCCAGCCAACGTTAGCCCTGCCACCCGTGCGCGGGTCGTGATTTCCGCGATCGCGTTCGCACTCTACCTGATTTGGTCGCTGGGCAGATTCGAAGGCACGCGCGAAGATCCCTCCGCGCACAAAGACACGGCTCATGCCCCTGCTTCCGTGGCAGCGCCTTCCCAAACGCCGTCGCGGATCGAATGAAAAGCACAATAAAGACCAAGGACTTTCGCGTCCAGGAAGCAGACACGGTTAGCCTCAGAAAGTGGCCGACACGTGTGGCGCCCGTGTACCAGACAAAGGCACAATATCAAAGCTTGCTGGCCACGCACGCGGCGAACTTAAGCTCGTTGCAGCAGCTTCTTTACGCGGCGAATCGCTACGCCGTGCTGCTGATCTTCCAGGGAATGGATGCCGCGGGCAAAGATGGTGCAATCCGACATGTGATGTCGGGGGTCAACCCACAAGGATGTCAGGTGTTCAGTTTCAAACACCCCAGCGCCACGGAGCGCCAACATGATTTCCTCTGGCGCACGACCCGTGATCTGCCGGAGCGCGGCCGAATCGGCATTTTCAACCGCTCTTACTACGAGGAAGTGCTGATTGTCCGTGTGCATCCCGAGATTCTCCATGGCGAAGGACTTGCGGACGCGCCGCGTCACGACGAGACGGTGTGGCACGAGCGGTATCGTTCGATCGTGAATCTGGAAAAACACCTTCACAACAATGGCACGCGCGTCATCAAGTTCTTCCTCCACCTTTCAAAGCAGGAGCAGCGCAAGCGCTTCCTCGCTCGCATCGACGATCCGCAGAAGAACTGGAAATTCAGCCACGCCGACATCACCGAGAGGGGGTTCTGGAAGGATTACCTGAAAGCCTACGAGCAGTGCCTGAGCGCGACGAGCTCCCGGAACGCCCCGTGGTATGTCGTGCCCGCAGACGATAAGGAGAATGCGCGGCTGATCGTCTCGCAGATCACTCTGGATACGATCGCAGGGCTGAAAATGAAGTATCCCAGGACGAGCGGGAAGCACCGACGGGAATTGCAATCGATCCGCAAGCGGCTCGTGAGCTGAGGAGCGCGGCTTTACCGGGGGCTGGCTTTCCTGAGCGCGGGTGCGCAGTGCGAGGCTCAGGAGGAGCCCCGGGCCTGTGACCCCGGGGTCCGCCATTTTAGCTTCGGAGGATTACGGTCTGGCCTCGCTCGCGTGGCCGCGTCCATCCCGCGCTTCGTTTCCCGTGAAATGGGCTTTGTCGATGCGCTGCGCCGGGTCGGCCTTATCCCCGCGGTTTGGCATCGCACCCTTGTAACCATGGTCCGGATGGAAAGCGTTGTTTACGTTGCCGCTGAAATTGTTCTCGCCGTGAAACCACGGACCAGCGCCAACGAACACATCGCCGCTGAACCATTCCGGACCGTAGTATCCGGAGGGAGCACAGCTATAGGGCGCGACGTCGTAGTAACCGTAAGGGCAGTCAGGGGCCACACCGATATTGACGCTAACCTGAGACTCTGCCTTCGGGACTATCGCAAAGCAGGTTCCGGCAACTGCCGCCAACACCATAAATTTAAATCCGCTCATAAATGTACCTCGGCGATGATTCGGCGCTGCCCGTCTGGCATGTCGTCAGGGTTTGTTCAATTCAAGATGTAACATCACACATCATGTAACATCACACATCCGCGCTGCGCAGTCGGTACGGCACCGCACACGCAACTTATTCGCCTCATTACCCGCGGTTGGCTCGGTCAACCTCAGGAAAGTACTGCGCCGCTTCCCTGCGCTCGAACAATCCGTAATCGCGCACATTGCGAACGCGGCGATGACGCAGTTCGGCAGCAACACGATTTTGCCGGCATTGGTGATGCTCTCGAAAGACGTCGAATTCGGTTAATCCGAGCGGTGACCAGAGCGGGAGGCGTCGCTCGGCGACGCCGGGAGACTAGCCTCCCGGGCAGACGTTACTCGACCAGCGTGAGCTGGTCAGTGCGGTAGCGAACACCTCGCGCCGGCACGCGTATGGACCGGCTCCGCTATGCGCGCAATCGAACAGACGCCCACCGTCGCAGCGCCTAGAGTCACTAGCCCATTCGCGCGAATCCGACCGGCCGCGAACATCCAACAGGAACTCGAAATGCAAACCGAACCAATGAACACAGACGCAGCCTCGAACGGACACACGACTGGCTCAACTCCGGCGCAGAACGCCGCAGCCGACACGGCGTCGTCAGGCATTACTCGAGAGTTTCAAAATTTCGTCGCGGATATGGAAGACTTGATCGAATCGAGCACTTCACTGACCGGTGAAGATCTGGCCCGTGCCAAAGCCAACCTTTATGCCCGTGTCGCCACGGCGAGGGCATTCGTTGAAGAAATGCCGGGCGCGGTCTCCGATCGGGCTCGCGATACGGCCAAGGCTGCTGACAGCTATGTGCGTGAGCAGCCATGGCAGGCGATAGGCATCACGGCGGCGGTCGGAGTGCTCATCGGCTTTCTGCTTGGCCGTCGCGGGTAGCGAGATGTCGGCGACCATGACGCCCGGCTCCCCCCCGATCAATGCGCTCGACGCAATTCGCAAACTGCGCTCAGCTGGCGGGGCCCTGCTCGATCAGCTCGCTTTGCACGGGCAACTTGCCCAGGTCGAATGGGCGCAGGAGAAGAATCGTCTGTTGAAGATGCTCGTCGGTGCGGTACTGGGCTTTGCCTGCCTCCTGTGCGTCATGCTCTCTCTCGGGGCGCTGGTGGTGGCATTGTGCTGGGACACCGGGTACCGAATCCCGGCCGTTGCCGCGTTGGCCGCTCTCTACGGACTCGGAGCCGGCCTCGCATGGCGTCGCTTCGCCGTCCTGTCAAAGCACGGTAATCAGAGCTTCGCCGCAAGCCGGGCCGAGCTTGTCGCGGATCTGGCCCTGCTGAGGAGCAAGCTATGAGTTCGCCAACCGATATCTCTCTCCTCGAGCAGCGGCAAAGCCTGCGCCTGCAGTTACAGGCACAACGCGAGGTAATTGCCCAGCAGCTAGGGCCAGACTCTGCGACGAATGGTCGCTACCCGCGCAGCCGGACGATGCGTTTTCTGACCCAGCAACCTCTGCCGCTCATTCGGCTGATCGTGGGCCTGGCAGCTGTGCTCAGGGCGGCGAGGTAGACCAGCTCCCGGGTCCGCTAGTCTGTATTGCGCTTAGGGGCGCCCTTGACTGGTAAGTCCTGCAGCAGATCCGCCAGCTCGTCCGCATGCTCCTCTTCTACAGCGAGTATCTCCCTCAGCATGTGGCTCGTGGTGGGGTCGTGATCAGCGAGGTACTGGATCAATTCGCGATAGCTGTCGATGGCGATGCGCTCCGCGACGAGATCTTCCCTGATCATGTCCACCAATGACGCGCCTGCCACGTATTCCGCATGGCTGCGGCCGCTCAGGCCGTCTGGCGCAAAATCTGGTTCCCCGCCTAACTGCACGATGCGTTCCGCAATCCGGTCCGCGTGCGCCTGCTCCTCGTTAGAGTGGACCAGGAACTCATCCGCGGTGCTTTTTGCGTCAATACCGCGGGCCATAAAATGATGACGCCGGTAGCGCAGAACACAAACAATTTCAGTTGCCAGTGCGTCGTTGAGTAGTCGCAGAACCGCCGTCCGGTCTGCCGAGTAGCCAGCCGTTACGGCACCTTCCTCAAGGTGCTTCCTTGCCCGGGAGCGCAAGGTCTTGACGTCAGTTAATCGTGTCTGTCTTGTCACGGGGGCCGCCGCTGTGTACTGGATTTTGGGTTGATTGCCCGCTCCGGAGCCTCTGCAGGCTTCGCAGAGGCCTTCGCCCGCGCCTTGCCGAGCCGCGCCGCCTCCTCGAGTGCAGCTTCTTCGTCGGGCCGCACCGCAGCGCCGTCGCGAATTTTCTTTGTACCGCGAGCTGAGGCTACGAACCCGGCCTGCGCGTCATTGAAGCGCGCCGCAGCCTGCGGATCACCCTCGCCGTGATTGCCGATGAGATCGTTTTCAAGATTCTCGGCCGCAAACTCCCAGTTAATGAGCTTCTCGATTACCGCCTTCACGTGATCCGCACGCCGGTTCTGAAAGTCGAGGTAGTAGGCGTGCTCCCAGACGTCGATCGCAAGCAGCGGCTTCATCTGCGCAGTAAGAGGATTCTCCGCATTGGCGGTATTCACAACCCGAAGCTTCGTGCCGTCGAGTACCAGCCAGGCCCAACCGGACCCAAACTGCTTCGTCGCCGCTGTTTGCAGCTCCTCCTTGAGCGCCTCGATGCCACCAAACGCCGAATCGATCCGCACCCTCAGGGCACGCGGCGGAACCCCGCCGCCCCCTGGAGCCAAGCTGTTCCAATAGAGCGCGTGGTTCCAGGCCTGAGCCGCATTCTCGAAAAGCTCGACGTGCTCAGGTTCGCCCGCGGTCGATCGGATGATCTGCTCCAGCGATAACTCAGCGAACGGTGTGTCAATAACGAGTCGGTTCAGATTGTCGACGTATCCCTTTTGATGCTTCGTGTGGTGAAGCAGAACCGTATTAGCGGAGATAACCGGCTCTAGCGCATAGTCGGCGTACGGCAGCGCGGGCAGTGTGAAAGGGGCCGGTGGGATCTGCGGGGGATTCTGCGCCACCCCGGCAGCAGTGCTGGTCGTCTGCAGTTGCGTGTTCACCGGCGACTCATGCCCGTTTCAACATCCCGATACGCTGCGGTCACGCGATCGAAATCCGCGAGCACCTGGCGATCCTGCTCTGCATATCCCTGGTCCGCGAGCTGGGTGTGCAATTGCTCGTAACCCTGCCTGACCCGCTGATAGTCGGCATCGACGTTGTCGCGCGAATCGCGTCTGTCCAGAGCATGCTCGAGATCGTGTGCGGCTTGCGCCAAAGTGACGGCGTCGCTGCTGACACGGCCGCGGCGGCTGTCATCACCCTGATATTGGATTTGCGAAGAGAAATGGCTGCTCGCATCATCGAGTCGGAATGCCGACTCCCGCAGTGATTGCGGGCGATTAGTCGCACATGCAACCAACAGACATGCCACGGCACAACCGCTCAGTGGCAGGAGGTGCCTCTTCAGATGCGTATTCATAGCCTTTTCCTATTCCACGGTTCGTCGAGTGAGGTGCTTCACGCCCTGCGCAGCAGGAAGATAATCGCCGCGAGGACGAGAATGGTTCCGAGTATCCCGCCGCCAATATACATATGGATCTCCTCGTAAAGCCCAAGGCGACAGTGGAACATGCAGAGCATCATCCGTCGGGGCGCTACCGCACACATCGCCACCGCCCGGCCATGATGCTCTGTACGCTAACGCACAAAGGGGTGAAAAACACGGCTATACTCTGGCGTCGCGGTCACAGTCGGGATTGACCCTGAACCAGATGGCGACTTCCATGCACGATCCGCAACAAAATCAGCTGCTAGCTGCGCTGTCAGGCGCGGAGCGGGAGCGAATTTATCCACACTTGCGCCTCGTCCCAATGCCGCTGGGCAGGGTCCTGTACGAGTCCGGTGATCTCCTGCGCCACGTCTATTTTCCGACCGACTCCATCGTCTCTCTGCTGTACGTCATGGCCGACGGCGCCTCGGCTGAAATCTCGGTGGTCGGAAATGAAGGGCTCATCGGCATCGCACTTTTCATGGGCGGTGAAACCACCCCCAGCCGGGCGATCGTGCAGAGCGCCGGACACGCGTACCGGTTGATCGGACAGGAGCTAAAGGAGGAGTTCCATCGAAATGGACCGATGCAACTCTTACTACTGCGCTACACGCAGGCGCTGCTCACGCAGATGGCGCAAACCGCCGTCTGTAATCGCCATCACTCGGTGGACCAGCAACTTTGCCGCTGGCTGCTGCTGTCTCTGGATCGTCTGGCGGTCAACCACTTGGCCATGACGCAGGAGCTCATCGCCAATATGCTCGGTGTGCGCCGCGAAGGGGTCACCGAAGCCGCGGGCAAGCTGCAGAAGCTTGGTGTCATCGAATACAGCCGTGGACAAATCACGGTGCTGGACCGGCCCCGACTCGAACAGCTGTGTTGCGAGTGTTACGCCGTGGTCAAGAAGGAAACCGATCGCCTTCTGCCGCGCGCTCACCCAGTTGACTCCGGGTCGCACGCTCGTGCCTGACACTTCTTTCCAGGCGGATTTTGATCTCAGTCTGTGCGATCGCTGGAAGGCCCGCGCGCGCAAGCGGTAGCAGCGCGCCAGTCCAAAAAGACCAGCCCCGATACCGCAGACGCTCGGCCGTCCACGGATGCGGCCTGTGGGGTTATCTCAGCGCAGTCGGGGGATTGTTGATGATCACCGCGACGCGACGGTTCTGCTGCCTGCCGATTGCGGAATCGTTGTCAGCCACTGGGTCGCTCTTGCCCATACCCGATGCGGTAACGCGTCCAGAGTCGATGCCCCCTCTGACCAGGTACGACCGCACCGAGTCAGCGCGACGCTGCGACAGCGCCTGGTTGTAGTCTTCGCTGCCGATGCTATCCGTATAGCCCTCGATTGTGACAACCTTGCCCGGGTACTTATTGAGGAACGCGACCAGCTTATTCAACTTGCCGTCGGCGCCCGACCGCAGATCTGCTCTGCCGCTCTCGAACAGCACGTCGCCAAGGGTGAGTACCAGACCGCGGTCCGTGACCTTCGCCTGCAGCTCGTCGATCTGCCGCTGCATCTCGGCCGCTTCCTGCTGCGAGCTGGCAGCCTGCCGCTGCATCTCAGCCGCTTCCTGCTGCGAGCTGGCAGCGGCTATGCGGGCCGTCGCGACCTGATTCTCAGCCACGTCTGCCTCGCGCGTGCGGGCATCCAGACGCGCCTTCTCGCGCTGTGCGCTGATCGCGGCACGCTGATCTTCTGCGAAGCGCGTCTCAGCCAACGCTCTGGCGGTTGCGACCTTCCGCTCAGCCAGGTAGACCCTGTATGCCGCCAGCTCCTTGTCGGGCTGCGGTTGCTCAGCCGTGGTTACGGCAGCGTCTGCCTCTTTCATCGCCAGCGGCGCGCGACTGCCCAGGTTCGGATCAGACTGCAATTGTGTCAGCTGGTTGCGCGCTTCCTCGGCGCCATCCGGCTTAAGCGGTGCTGCCGCACAAGCCGCCAGCAATACAGACGCCACACTCGTGGCAATCAGCGTCCTGCGCAGATTCGCGACACTAAAATTTACCGTCTTCATGGCTTATCCCCTGGGCTGCGCTGCATTTCCTCAACCATGGCACCCGTGCTGGTTTTCATCTCAGCGTTGACCGCCTGGGCCTTGGCTGCCCCGGTCTTCGCGGAGGCAAGCTCCGCCTCGGCGCGTGACTCCTCGGCCAGCCGCTCCGCGATGAGCATTCTTTTCTCGGTCACGGCGGTGTCCGCGGATGCAAGTTTGATGCGCGCCTCGCCGAGCTCTTCGCCGGCGTAGCGGCTGGCATCTGCCTGCTCGGCGTTGGAGATTGCCAGCTGGGCAGCCTGCAAACTGGCCGTTGGCGGTGGCGTGGAGGCGCACGCCACGAAGGATGCCGATGCGACGAGCATGAGCACGCCCGTGAAGCCGACTGCCATGTGCTTAAGCTGGCGATCGCGTGCTTGCGATGTTGCGTTCATTCCAAACCTCTGGGTGCGTGAAGACGGGTGCCGGCTCTGCCGGCCATCCCAATGAGAGCGGTGAGTCTGCGCGGCGGCTTTGGGGGCGTCTGTGCGCGAGCGAACACAGGCGCCCCCTGTGCCGATCCCGATGGCTGCCTGAGGCCCGCCGGCGCCAGGGCCTTACTTACGCGGTATAAGCGGGCTGGCAACGCCCTCCAGGCTAAGGCTCAGCCGGCCACTTCCAGTTGCGGACCTCGGGCAGGTCCTGGCCGTAGGTGTCGATGTATTTCTTGTGCTCCATCAGCTTGTCTTTGAGTTGCTCCTTCAGATAGACGCCCTGATTCCCGGTCTGCGGCAGGCGATCGATCGCGTCCATCACGAGGTGGAAGCGATCCAGCTCATTCAGTACGGTCATGTCGAACGGTGTGGTGATCGTGCCCTCCTCCTTGTAGCCGCGAACGTGGATGTTGTCGTGATTGGTTCGCCGGTAAGTCAAGCGGTGAATCAGCCAGGGATACGCGTGGAAGGCGAAGATGACCGGCTTGTCCTTGGTGAAGAGCTCATCGAAATCCAGGTCGCTCAAGCCGTGCGGGTGTTCGCTGTGCGGCTGCAGGCACATGAGATCAACAACGTTCACCACGCGGATTTTCAGCTCCGGGAGATGCCGGCGCAGGATGGACACAGCAGCGAGTATCTCCAGCGTTGGCACGTCGCCGCAGCAGGCCATCACCACGTCGGGCGCGACACCCTGATCGTTACTGGCCCACTGCCAGATACCAACGCCCTCGCTGCAGTGTTTAACGGCCGCATCCATCGTCAACCACTGCGGCGCAGGGTGCTTCCCGGCGACCACGACGTTGACGTAGTGCCGGCTGCGCAGGCAATGATCCATCACTGACAGCAGGCAGTTCGCGTCCGGCGGCAGGTAAACCCGCACGACCTCGGCCTTCTTGTTAACGACATGGTCGATGAAGCCGGGATCCTGGTGGGTGAAGCCATTGTGATCCTGGCGCCAGACATGGGAGGCCAGGAGATAGTTGAGAGAGGCGATCTTGCGCCGCCAGGGCAGTTGGGACGTGACCTTCAGCCACTTGGCGTGCTGGTTGAACATCGAGTCGACGATGTGGATGAAGGCTTCGTAGCAGTTGAAGAGCCCATGCCGGCCGGTGAGGAGGTAGCCTTCCAGCCAGCCCTCGCACTGGTGCTCGCTGAGCATCTCCATCACCCGTCCCGCGGGCGCAAGAAATTCGTCATTGGGCAGAGTCGCCGCGTCCCATTGGCGGTTGGTCACCTCAAAGAGAGCCTCCAGGCCGTTGGACAGAGTCTCGTCAGGCCCAAAGACGCGGAAATTCCTCTGCTCGCGGTTGAGCTTCTCCACATCGCGCAGGAACGGCCCAAGCACATGGGTGTCGCCGATGCCACCCGCGCCCGGAGCGGGTACGTCAGCCGCGTATTCGCGGAAATCCGGCATCCGCAGATCACGCAGCAGCATGCCGCCGTTCGCATGCGGATTGGCCCCCATGCGTCGTTCGCCGCTGGGCGCCAGTTCCTGAAGTTCCGGCTTCAGGCGGCCCTGCTCATCGAAGAGTTCTTCCGGACGATAGCTCCTCATCCAGGCTTCAAGCTGCGCCAGGTGCTGCGGGTGGGCAGCATCGACGGCCAGCGGCACCTGGTGCGCGCGGAAGGTGCCCTCGACCGCCAACCCATCGACCTTCTTTGGACCGGTCCAGCCCTTGGGCGACGCCAGGACGATCATCGGCCAGCGCGGCCGGGTGAGGTCACCGCCGACACGAGCGTTGTGCTGGATCCTCCTGATCTCCTCCACCACCGTGTCGAGGGTGCTCGCCATGGCCTCGTGCATCAATTCCGGTTCGTGCCCTTCGACGAAGTAGGGCATCCAGCCGTAACCACGCAGCAACTGTTCCAGTTCCTCGCGGGTGATGCGCGCGAGAATCGTCGGGTTGGAAATCTTGTAACCGTTCAGATGCAGAATCGGCAGCACCACCCCATCGCTCACCGGATTGAGAAACTTGTTGGAATGCCAGGCTGTGGCCAGCGGCCCGGTTTCCGCTTCGCCATCACCGACGACGCAGGCGACCACGAGCCCGGGGTTATCGAACACCGCCCCGAATGAGTGGCTGAGCGAATAGCCAAGCTCTCCGCCCTCATGGATGGAACCCGGGCACTCCGGCGATGCGTGGCTGGGTATGCCGCCTGGAAAAGAAAACTGCAGGAACAGCTTGCGCAGCCCGGCCTCGTCCTGACTGATGTCTGGATAAATCTCGCTGTAGGTACCCTCAAGATACGTGTTGCCGACGACCGCGGGGCCGCCGTGTCCGGGACCGGAGACGTAAATCATGTCGAGGTCGTATTTCTTGATGATCCGGTTCAGGTGTGCATAGATAAAATTCTGCCCCGGGGTTGTGCCCCAGTGCCCGAGCAGCATGTGCTTCACATCCGCAAGCACCAGCGGGCGCTTCAGCAGCGGATTGGCGTAAAGGTAGAGCTGCCCGACTGCCAGATAGTTAGCGGCGCGCCAGTAGGCATCGATCCTCTGCAGCAATTCAGGCGTCAGCGTACGGGTAGGCATGATCTAAGCTTGTCCCAGTGCGGTATCGACGATTGCCTGCGCCTCGCGCAGGATGTCGCGCAGATGCTCTTCGCCGCGGAAGCTTTCCGCGTAGATTTTGTAGATGTCCTCGGTGCCAGAGGGCCGCGCAGCAAACCAGCCGCTGCTCGCGGTCACCTTGATGCCGCCGATCGGCGCGTTGTTGCCCGGCGCACGATCGAGCACGCTTTGAATCTTCTCGCCGGCTAGCTCGGTGCTGCGCACCTGGGTTGGCGAAAGCTTCGCCAGCGCGGCTTTTTGGCTGGCCGTTGCCGACGCCTCAACCCGATCGGCAGCCGGCTCGCCCAGTTCGCGAACCAGATCCCGATACAGTTCCCCCGGGTCGCGGCCACTACGTGCCATGACCTCGGCTGACAAGAGCGCCGGCACAATTCCGTCCTTGTCCGTGGTCCACACCGTGCCGTCCGTGCGGGCGCAGGACGCGCCGGCACTCTCCTCGCACCCCAGCCCCAGCGATCCATCAAGCAGGCCTGCGACGAACCACTTGAAGCCGACCGGCACCTCGTAGAGTTTGCGGCCCAGTCGATGCGCCACCCGGTCAATCAGCGCAGTACTGACCAGAGTCTTGCCGACCGCAGCGGCGCGGCCCCACTGCGGCCGATGCTGGAACAAATAGTCGATCAGCACTGACAGGTAGTGATTCGGTGGCAGCAGCCCACTGCTGCGCGTGACGACGCCATGGCGATCGTGATCCGTGTCGCAGGCAAAAGCGACGTCGTAGTGATCCTTCAGTCCAATGAGTCGCTGCATCGCATAGGACGACGATGGATCCATGCGAATCCTGCCATCCCAATCGAGCGTCATGAAGCGGAAGGTCGCATCGACTTCGCTACTGACGACGGTCAGGTCCAGCTTGTAGCGCTCGGCAATCGGAGCCCAGTAGTGCACGCCCGCCCCGCCCAGGGGATCCACTCCCATATGAACACCGGCGCCACGGATTGCCTCGAAGTCGATCATGCGGTCCAGATCGCTCACATAGGCGTCAAGAAACCCGTGCTCGTGCGTGGTCGCGGCGGCTCGTGCCTGGGTGAAGGGCGTGCGCCGTACGCCCTTCAGTGCGTCTTCCAGCAGGACGTTGGCGCGCGCTTCGATCCAGTTCGTTACCCCCGTGTCGGCCGGTCCGCCATTGGGCGTGTTGTACTTGAAGCCGCCATTGTCGGGCGGATTGTGCGATGGGGTGACGACAATGCCATCGGCCCATGCCGCGCTACGACTGCGGTTGTAGGCGAGGATCGCGTGCGAAACCGCCGGCGTCGGCGTGAATTCCCCGCCGCCCGCGATCATGGTTTCCACACCGTTGGCGGCCAGCACTTCCAGGGCGCTTTCGAACGCGGGCTGCGATAGCGCATGCGTGTCGATACCGATGTAAAGCGGCCCATCGATACCTTGTTTGCGGCGGTATTCGCAGATCGCCTGGGTGATCGTCAGCACGTGCCATTCGTTGAAACTGCGTTCGAACGAACAGCCGCGGTGGCCGGAGGTTCCAAACGCAACGCGCTGCGCCGGCACCGCCGCGTCGGGCTGCAGATCGACGTAGGCGGCGAGCAGCTTCGACACATCGACCAGCGATGAAGCAGGTGCGGGTTTGCCAGCGAGCGGGCTGATCGTGGTGCTCATGCGATTGCCAAGCATGCCCCAAAAAATCGGCAGCGGCACGGTGCGGCATCGAACATAGTGGCAAGCATACGAGTGCTGCCGAACAGATGGAACAGCGCGTTCCAGGCAAGCTGCTCGGCCCACAACCACGCCGTGCCCTTGCCGCACGCTGATTGCGCGCGTTGACAGCGCCGTAAGGACATCATGACGACTCCTCTCTCCGCAGCAGGCGCTGCGTCCGCCAACCAGGCGATCGCCGTCGCTACCAGTCCTCAGGCCGGGTTGACGAGCGACGAAGCGCGCCGCCGCCTGGAAAAGTTCGGCCCTAACGCGATGCCGGATACGGCGCTGCATCCGCTACGCATGGCGCTGCAGAAATTCTGGGCCCCGGTTCCCTGGATGCTCGAGGCCGCGATCGTGCTTCAGCTGCTGCTGGGCGAGTACCTTGAGGCAGCGGTGATCGCCGTTCTGCTGGTATTTAATGCGGGCCTTGGGCTGTTTCAGGAGAGTCGCGCCCAGGCGACCCTTGCCGCGCTGAAGTCGCGTCTGGCGCTGAATGCGGCGGTGCGCCGCGATGGCGCGTGGAAGACGGTGCCTGCGGCCGAGCTGGTGTCGGGCGACGTGGTTAAACTTTGTCTCGGCGCAGTGGTGGCCGCGGACGTGCGCCTCACCGGCGGAGAGGTCCTGCTCGACCAATCCATGCTCACCGGCGAATCGGTGCCCATTGAAGCTGGCCCTGGGCTGCAGACCTATGCCGGGGCTTTGGTACGCCGCGGTGAGGCGGTGGCGGAGGTCACGGCCACCGGAACACGTACCAAGTTCGGCCGCACCGCGGAACTCGTTCGCACCGCCCACGTGGTCAGTTCCCAGCAGAAAGCAGTACTGCGCGTGGTGCGCAATCTCGCCGTGTTCAACGGCATCATCATCCTGGGGTTGGTGGGCTACGCCTGGTTCCTCAGGATGCCGGTCACTGAAATTATCCCCCTGGTCCTGACGGGGGTGCTCGCCTCGATCCCGGTCGCGTTGCCAGCTACGTTCACTCTTGCCGCGGCGTTTGGCGCACGGGCGCTGGCAAAGCTCGGCGTCCTTCCAACCCGCCTCTCCGCGGTGGATGAGGCGGCGTCAATGGATGTCTTGTGTGCCGACAAGACCGGCACGCTCACGCGCAATGAGCTGTCGGTGAGCACCGTCCGGCCGATGTCCGGCTTCACCGAGGCGAACGTACTTGTATTGGCTGCGCTGGCGAGTTCGGATGGTGGACAGGATCCGGTCGATGCTGCCATTCGCTCGGCCGCCACAAGCAAGAGCCGCTCGGATGGGACCTCGCCCGTGGCATGGCATCTGAACACCTTCACGCCATTCGATCCGGCGACGAAGATGTCCGCGGCATCGGTCACGGATTCCAGCGGCGCAACGCAACGTGTCGTGAAGGGGGCCTTTGCCGCGGTCAGCGGACTCGCCCAGCCCTCGCCCACCGCGGCAACGGCGTTGGCGGAACTCGAGGGCCAGGGTTTCAGGGTGCTGGCAGTCGTCTGCGGACCGCCGACGTCCCTGAAGCTGGCGGGGCTCATCGCGCTGAGCGACCCGCCCCGCGCCGACTCGGCCGCGCTCATCAGCGAACTACATGGTTTGGGCGTGCGCACTGTAATGGTGACGGGTGACGCGCCGGCGACGGCAGCAGTGGTGGCTCATGCGATTGGACTCGAAGGCGCCATCTGTCCGCCCGGCTCAATCCCGGCTGCTGTTCGCCCCGAAACGTTTGGCGTTTTCGCCGGCGTTCTTCCGGAAGACAAATTCAAGCTCGTAAAGGCGTTCCAGCAAGCCCACCACACCGTCGGTATGTGCGGCGATGGCGCCAATGACGCCCCTGCGCTGCGTCAGGCACAGATCGGCATCGCAGTCTCCACCGCAACCGATGTCGCCAAGTCCGCGGCCGGCATGGTGCTGACCGTGCCCGGACTGCCCGGAATCGTGGCTGCGGTCAGGGAAGGGCGAATCGCGTTCCAGCGCATCCTCACCTACACACTGAACTCCATTACCAAGAAAGTGGTGCAGGTGCTGCTCCTGGGCGTCGGTCTGATCATGACCGGGCATGCGATCCTGACGCCCCTGCTGATGGTCCTCATCATGCTCACCGGCGATTTTCTCGGCATGGCGATGACGACCGACAATGTGCGGCCCTCACCGACGCCCAGCGCGTGGAAAATCGGCAGTCTGACGATCGCGGGCCTCGTCATGGGCGTCGGCGAGTTGGTCTTTTGTACCGCCGTGCTGCTTTTCGGCGTCTACCGCCTGAGGCTTGACATCGACACGCTAAGAACCCTGACTTTTATCGTCATCGTCTTCGGCAATCAGGCGACAACCTACACCAACCGCGAACGTCACCGGTTGTGGTCCTCCCGCCCAAGCGTCTGGCTCGCACTTTCATCGGTCATCGATCTCTTGATTGCCTCGACGCTCGCCATCATCGGGATTGCGATGAAGCCGCTACCGGCCCCCGTCGTGCTGCTCACGCTTGCGGCGGCGTGCGTCTTCGCGCTCGCCCTGGACTGCCTTAAGGTTCCGGTGTTCCGCCGTCTCAGCATCACCTAGTGGACGCGAGCAGCGTCCCGGTGTGACGGGCGATCTGCTCGTCTTCCTGCGAGGTAAGAACCCGCACCGCGCAGCTTGATGCATGAGTGCTGATGGGATCGCTCGCAGTCCGGTTCCGCTCTTCGTCAAGGCTCACACCCATCGAGGACAATCCGCCGCAAATCCCGGCGCGCACCTGCACATCATGTTCTCCAATACCGCCCGTGAAGACGATCAGGTCTACGCCATCCAGGGCGGCAACCATGCCCGCCACCTGTTTGCGCACGCTATAGCAGAACATCTGAATCGCCAGCCGCGCAGCCGCGTCCGCCGGGGCGGCGGCGTGCAAGAGCCGCATGTCGCTGCTGGTTCCGGAAATCCCCAGCAGGCCGGAGCGGCGGTCGACCAGATCTTCGAGCCTGGCAGTGTCGAAGTGCTTCTCACGCAGCAGATAAAGCAGAACGCCTGGATCGAGGTCGCCGCTGCGCGTGCCCATCATCACCCCGCCGGTGGGCGTCAAGCCCATGCTGGTATCGATCGACTTGCCGCTTCTGACCGCGGTGACGCTCGCGCCATTACCCAGATGGGCAATGACAGTACGAGCCGGCAGATCGACCCCAAGTTGATGCACGATCGATTCGCACGACAAGCCGTGAAACCCGTAGCGCTGCAGGCCCGACGCCGCCAATTCCTTTGCGATCGGCAGTGTCCTTGCGACGTCTGGCATGTCAGCGTGGAACGCCGTGTCGAAACACGCGACCTGCGGCAGGCCCGGGAAATGTTCCTGGGCATAGTGAATGACCGCCAGGGCCGCCGGGGTATGCAGCGGCGCAAAAGCGGCCGCGGTCTCGAGCCGCCGCAGCACCGATTCATCAATCAGACAATGCTGTAGCAGCGTTGGGCCGCCGTGCACGACTCGGTGCCCGATAGCGTCAGGTGCCGGTACACCGGAGTCGGAGAGAAGTGAACCGATGCGGATGATCGCGTCGCTATGGCTGGCGATGGGCGCGGTCTCGGTAACCAATGAATTACGGCGCGAATCGGCTGCCGAGAACCGGCTTTCGGAGGCGCCTATCGCCTCGACCTCGCCTGAGAGCACCATCTCGATCTGCGAAGATCCTACGCGATACAGACCGAACTTGAGCGACGACGAGCCGCTGTTCAGCGCCAGCACGTTCACTACTTGCCCTTCCCGAAGGTCAGCCGCGGGCGGCTTGCCGTTCCCCGGCCGCGCTCCCGCTTGCGGTGCGGGCACCGAAGTCACGTAGCCTTGCTACATGCGTCCCGTGAGGAGCAGGACGACGACTACGAGCAACACGACTCCCAATGCCCCGCTGGGACGATAACCCCATTCGCGGCTGTAGGGCCAGCTGGGGATCGCGCCTACCAGCAACAGCACCAGCAGGATCAGCACAATTGTGCCCAACACCTCGACTCTCCTTGAATTCTCAGGCTCGCGCGAGCGCTCTTACAGGTGAAGATTGCCGGAGCCAAACAGCCCGAGCAGTCCGATGACAATCAGATAAATGGCCACGATGAAGTTCAGCAGCCTCGGTACCACCAGGATGAGGATGCCGGCGATCAGCGAGACCAGGGGACCAACTGTTAATGCGATGTGCATGGAGCCCTCTTCATTTGTGCGTACGCGCGTTACAAAAGCGACTGCTTTGAGAGTAGACCTGCAACGCCCCCCTCTTCCGTTCGGTATCGAACACTGAGCATCGGTGCGCCAACGCACAGACCTGCCAACGGGAAGACTCATATGTTGCCGGCCTCGAAGACTACCGCGCGGAGATCCCGATGCATTCGCAACGTTGCCCGAACCTGATCGGAACCGTCGCCACGCGCAGCCTGCTCGTCGCACTCCTGAGCTTCGCCTGCGCCGGGCTCGCTGCCGCGGCAGTCTCGCCGCTGCCGCCGCTGGTTGATCCGGCAAGCCAGGAACACCACGTCGGCAAGGTGGTTTTTGTCGAGCTGGTCACTCCCGATCTTGCCGCCGCCAAGCAGTTCTATGGTGGGTTGTTTGGCTGGACCTTCCGCGACATTCGATCCGGCAATACCGAATACGCGGCAGCGTCTCTTGATGGCCGCGTAGTCGCGGGCCTGATTCACAAGGAATTCTCGAGCGCAAAGCATGGCCAACCCGCATGGTTGACCATCATTGCGGTGCGCGACGTCGATGCGACCAGAGACATGGCCGTGCAGCACGGTGCCAAGGTTCTGTTTGCACCACATAACTTTGCGGACCGCGGCCGGGAAGCCGTACTCGCTGACCCGCAAGGCGCCGTCTTTGCGGTGCTGGCTTCCACCAGCGGCGACCCGCCGGATGTCCTGGCGGAACCCGGCGAATGGATCTGGAGTTCGCTCATCACCCGCGATCCGGACGCCGATGCTGCCTTTTACAAGGCGCTGTTCGATTACGAGATCTTCAATCTGCCGGCCGAAGAGGGCGCCCAGCATTTGGTGCTCGCAACCGACAACTATGCGCGCGCGAGCGCGAATTCCTGGCCTGCGAACAACCCCAAAGTCCATCCACACTGGCTGAACTACGTGCGCGTCGAAGATGCGGATGCGACGGCGAAGAAGGCCGTAGCCCTCGGTGGTCGGATACTCGTCGAACCGCGACTCGATCGCCATGGCGGCAAGATCGCGGTGATCGCTGATCCCGCCGGCGCGGCGTTTGGACTACTCGAATGGTCCGACACCGACAGCAAAGAGGTGACCCAATGAATCGCTTAACCTGGCGCTGGGCGTCGGCAATTCTCGTAATCGGCCTGTTCGCAACCCTATCGTCAGGGTGCATTGCGACCGGCGGCGGTTACGGCTACGACGGCGATGTCGGAATCGGTTACTACGAGCCGGCTGGTGTTGTGTATGGCGGCTGGGGAGGCGGCTATCGCGTTGCGCCTTTCCGGGGTGGCGGCCCTCGTGCCGGTCAGGCATCCCGCTCGGCGCCTTCCATACCGTCTCGCTCACGCGGCGGCAACTCACACGGCGGCGACTCACGCCCCCGTTAGTTTGCACACCGGCGTGACTAGCACGCGCTTCGGTTTAAGAACCACGGACACGCCGATGCGCCACCTTCATCTTCCCAGACAGCCAATTGTATTGCCTGCTGCACCGCCTGCGCTTTGGCACGGCGACCCCCGAGCGCACCGATCGCGCTGCCGGCCGCTCTGAGCGCACCGAGCGTTACCTGGGCGGCATTCGATCGGCTATCCCTATCCCCGGGCATCAGCCACGGCTGCTGACTGTCGTCTTGGGGAACTCACCACCGCGTGGCTTTCCCCACATTCGCCGCAGTCTGTCGAGGAAACGCTGCCAGCCATCTTTAATCGCATTGTTGGGCATGATCCGTCTCCTTTGTGGCCAAGCCTGCAGCCTGCGCCTGGCGCGTGGATTGCTCAGTACGCTGGCGAACAGTGGGGCGTCACTGCGCGAGAATGCGATTGTAGGACTCGCGATCCGCCGTATAGCACTTGCAGGAGGCCGCCATGAGTCCACGCCGGTCCAACACGGTAATCTCGCCCCGGCTGTAGTGAATCAGTCGACGTTGCTGCAATGAACTCGCCGCTTCGGTGACGCCAACTCGACGAACACCAAGTTTTGCAGCCAGGACTTCGTGAGTCACCCGGAAAGTATTTGCGCCCGCACGATCCTGGGTCGTCAGCAACCGACTCGCCACGCGCGCCTGGAGCAAATGGAAATGTGCGCAGATCGTCGCCTGGGCAAGCTGGCCCATTTGGATGTGCAGGTAGCGATCAATCTCGCCTCGCAAGGCCTTGTTTCGTCGCAGTTCCCGGCGCAACGGTGCAGCGTCCATGCGCAACGCAGATCCGGCACCCTGCACCACCGCGCGCTGTGGCGACAGCCCGGAGCCGAGCACAATGGCAATCCCGAGCATCCCTTCGTTTCCAACCAGACCAACTTCGAAGCCGCTCGAATCGCCGGTCGGCATAATCAGGGAAATGAAACTATCGCTGGGGAAATAAATCGATCGGTGGGGCTGCCAGGGTGCGTAAAGCACCTCCGCAGGCGTGAGTTCAACGGTTTCGCAGCTCGCCAGAATGCGCCGACGGTCTGAATTTGGCAGCGCCGCCAGCAAGCGATTGCCCGTGGAACCGTTTAGCATCGACGACACAACTTGCGCTCCATCGCTCACGCCATCATTGAGCTACCTGTAAACGAGGACCCCCCTGCCTGGCCGGAAGCCATCGACGAAGGGACGGCTCTGGTGAACCCGCTAGCGGAACCCCTAGCGGCACGACTTTACATAGCATTACAACGGCCGGTCTGCTCGCCAGCGCACATTAGCCTCGGCGGCCCACGGGACAGGAAGTGGGGTGCTGGGAGCTAAAAAGCGACGTAAGGCAGGAGACGATCGAACTCTGTCTTGACCACCTGATAGCACTCACAGGACCGCGCCTCCAGGCGCGGACGGTCGAGCACGGTGATCTTGCCCCGGCGGTAATGAATTAAACCGGCATCCTGGAGCTTGCCGGCCGCCTCGGTAACGCCTTCACGGCGTACGCCCAGCATATTGGCGATCAGCTCCTGCGTCATGGACAGTTCTCTGGATGCCAGCCGATCCAGGCTTAATAGCAGCCACCGGCACAGCTGTTGGTCGACCGAGTGATGGCGATTGCAAACGGCTGTTTGTGCCATCTGGGTGATGAGCGCCTGGGTGTAACGCAGCAACAGGCGCAGGAATGGGCCGAAGCGCCCGAATTCATCTTTCAGCAATTGCGCCTTCAGGCGATAGCCGTCGCCGGCACTTTGCACGACGGCGCGACTGGGAGTGGTCTCACCGCCCATAAATAAGGAGATGCCAAGGATCCCCTCGTTACCGACGATCGCGATTTCAGCCGATGCGCCGTCTTCCATTACATAGAGCAGCGAAACGATGGCGGTGGTCGGAAAATACACATATCGCAGCTTGATGCCCGGTTCGTACAGGATATCGCCGAGTTTGAGCGGCACGAGTTCCAGGTGCGGAGCGATACGCTTGTAGTCCTCAGCCGGCAGGGCATTGAGGAGATGGTTCTGGCGTGGGCTCTGGCGCGGCAGGCTCGCCTCAGGAGATCGGCTCGCCATGGGCAACGACGCCCTCGTCTCCTTAACCTTAGCCCGCGCGCGGCTTGCCATCCGGTCACTGTACATCTACCGGACACGACTGTGTACGGATTCGCACATAGGCCGATCGGCCGGCGACCTCTCAGAGCTCCCCGGCAATCGGCAACCACGAAAGCACGGTCTGTTCAAGCCTTTGCCATTCGCTGCGTGCCGGTTCCCGCGTGTACTCGATGGCGGTGCCGTTCTCCTGCGTATCCCATATCAACTGTGGCCGCCCGCTACCGGCATTGCGCCATTCCAGAGCGTAGGCGTTGGCAGGCTGCACCATGGCTTCGAAGCGCATCGCCGTCTGCTGCGCGAGCACCGGGCTGTCGATGATCAGGCCGATCTCCGTGTTGAGGTGCCTGGAGCGCTGATCGAGGTTCATCGAGCCAACAAAGAGCCTTTCACGATCGAACACGAACAGTTTCGCGTGCAACCCATAGTTACCATAGCGCGACATTACGGCCGTTTGGCCGCTTCCCCGGGTGTTTCCGGGACGTGCTCGCAATTCATGAAGTTCCACGCCTTCCTTAAGAAGGGAGACGCGGTATTTCACGTAGCCGGATTGTGCTACCGGATCAGGCGTCGATTGCAGGGAGTTGGTTAAGATACGCACTTGCACCTGGCGCAGGCGTAGGTCCTGCAGCAGTTGCACCTCATCGTCCGCCGGCACCAGGTAAGGCGTGACCACCAGCACCTCGGAATGGGCCGCGCCCGCGGCCTTGAGCACCGACCTGGCCATCAGGCGTCCGCGCCGATCGCCACTCTCGATGTTCTTCTTGTCCGGACTGTCACTGATCACCTCGGCGTGGGCCCACACCAGCGGCACTCGGCCCGCGAGCAGTCCGGCGTAAGGCTCTCCGGCTGCGACGCGAGCGGCATAGTCGATGCCGTCGGTGTTCAGCGTCTGCAAGTGCTGTTCTGATTGCCCGGCGGCGCGGGCGCGCCTGTCCGCCAGGGCCTTCGCGGACCCCTGCTGATGATCCAGTGCCGCGGCCGGAATCGCGAAGCGGCTGTTCCAGAACTCATCAAAGCTTGCCGACAGCCGCAGGGCGATGGGACCCGCGGCAAACACATCGTCATCTGCGAACTGCGACTCGGGGTCCATCTGGAAGTACTGATTGCCAATATTGCGTCCGCCAACGAGCGCGGCCACATTGTCGACCACCAGCAGCTTGTTGTGCATGCGGTAGTCGAGCCTGGAAGCGTGGAAAAAGAATTCCATAGCTCGCCGCATGGTGTTATGTCCGCGATAGGCGAACGGATTGAAGATTCGCACCTGAACGTTTGGATGGGCGTCCAATGCGATGATCTGCTCATCGCCAGCCGTTGTGGCCCCATCGTCGACGAGTACCCGTACCCGCACTCCGCGGTCAGCCGCACGCAGCACAGCGTCGGTGAGGAGTCGGCCGGTTTCGTCGCCGTGAAAAATGAAGTACTGAAGATCGAGTGTCTTCTCGGCGCCATCGATCATTTGCGCACGGAGCAGGAATCCGTCGACGCCGACTGAGATGATGCGAAACGCTGAGTCGCCGCTGTGCGCGAGCGCCGCACTATCAAACTGCCGGCCGAGGCGGGTTTCCTCCGGATGCACGAGCGCAACGGACGCGGGCTTTGGAAACGTTGAGCCCGGCGCGAGCGAGACGCATCCCCCAAGCATGCTGACGAGGATTGCACCCAGGGCAACGAGGCTTGCGCCGACACTCTGCGCGCGCCGACCGGTGCCCAGCTGATCCGCGAGCGTGCAGCAGTGGCTCATGGACAGCGCCCGCTCCGACCGAGCGGTATGCGATCCTTGTCCATATTGCTGCCTCAGTGAAGTTGATGTGGTCGTGAATCGGCTTGCCGATCACACGCCGCACACGAAAGTTCGGTCTGAATTGGAACATGAGGCATTGAATCGCGTCTACCACCGCAGCTGTCGCGCGCATGCGACATCTAACACGTGTTCCCCTGCGTACGTTGGCGCACAGACCGACGCTGTGTGTAGCGGTACTGTCGCGGTTGGGTTGAACCTGACTGCGGTTCAGCCGAGATCCCCTGTCCGCGATCGCCCTGCGCTCCGGCCTCACTCCTGACTCATCAACGTAGAGACTACTTATGGATATCAGAATTGTCCTGGCCACAACTGGCCTCGCGATCGTCGGCCTGGCGACAAGCGCAGCCTCATTCGCGGCGACCGCGACGCAGATCGACACGCGCGTTTCCGAGACCCTGATGCATTTCGACACAATCAACCCTGCTAACAAGGGCCTGGGCGACAAGGCCGCGGGCGTGCTGGTGTTTCCCCGCGTCGTGAAGGGCGGCGTCGGTGTGGGCGGCGAGTTTGGCGAAGGTGCCCTGCAGGTCAATGGCAAGACGGTCGGCTACTACAGTGTAGGAGCCGCCTCGGTTGGCTTGACGCTCGGGCTGGCCAAGCACAGTGAAGTCATCATGTTCATGACCCCAGAGGCACTGGAGAAATTTACCTCCACCATGGGTTGGTCGATTGGCGCGGATGCGGGAATCACTGTGATTTCCGGTGGTGCCAACGGCAGCTATGACACGCAGACGCAGCAGAAGCCGATTCTGGCGTTTGTTTTCGCCGACAAGGGATTGCTCGGCGACCTGTCGCTCGAGGGTTCGAAGATCTCCAAGATCAACCCTTAATAGGTTGAGTGGATACCTGCCCGGCGCCGCGTGCGCCGGGCTTTTTTTTGTCAGCGCCCTTCAGCCGTGGGATCGATGGGGGCACAGTTGGTGCGGCCGGACATCATGCAGTCCTGGAGCCGCCCGGCGTTGCCGAGGACCCGCACCAGGACCAACCCGAGCACAACCAATAACACCACGACCAGCAGCCCCAACACGGCAGCACGGCGCGAATCCGGTTGCTTTTGACCCTGCGGGGCTTGCTCACTCATGGGTATCTGCAATGCTTCCTGACCTTGCCGGCTCGAAACAAACGGGCCCGCAACAGGCGGGGCTGCTCAGACGCGCTCCAGCACCAGCGCCGCACCCTGCCCCACGCCGATGCACATGGTGCACAAGGCATAGCGTCCCTTGATCCGCTCGAGCTGCGCGAGCGCGGTGAGCACCAGCCGGGCGCCCGACGCCCCGAGCGGATGGCCGATGGCGATGGCACCCCCATTGGGGTTCACCTGCGGCGCATCATCCGGCAAGTCCAGCTCGCGCAGCACCGCGAGCGCCTGCGAAGCAAATGCCTCGTTGAGCTCCACCACGTCCATCTGCCGGATTTTCAGTCCCAGGCGCGTCAGCAGCTTCTCGGTCGCCGGCGCAGGCCCGATTCCCATGATGCGCGGCGCAATGCCCGCGACGGCATAGCCGAGCACGCGCGCGCGCGGCCGCAGTCCGTGACGGTGCGCGGCCTCCTCGCTGGCGAGCAGCAGCGCGCACGAGCCGTCGTTGATGCCGGAAGCATTACCGGCCGTAACAGTTCCCCCCGAACGCACTACCGGCTTGAGCTTCGCCAGCGCCTCCAGCGTGGTCGCGCGCGGGTGCTCGTCTGATTCGAAACTGACCGGTTCGCCTTTTTTCTGCGGCAACGACACCGGGCAGATCTCACCCTTGAAGAATCCTTCCGCGTAAGCGTGCGCCCAGCGCTGCTGGCTGCGCAGCGCGAACGCGTCCTGATCGGCGCGGCTCACCTGGTACTCGGCCGCAACGATCTCGGCGGTTTCCGGCATGCTGTCGGTGCCGTAGCGGCGCTGGATTTCAGGATTGATGAAACGCCATCCCAGGGTGGTGTCTTCGAGCTTCGCGGTGCGCGCGAAGGCGCTCTCTGCCTTACCCATGACGAAGGGCGCACGGCTCATGTTTTCCACACCGCCAGCTATGATGAGATCGGCTTCACCGCAACGAATGGCCCGCGCCGCCTGGCCCGTGGCTTCGAGACTCGAGGCGCACAGGCGGTTCACGGTCACGCCGCCCACGGACACCGGCAGGCCCGCCAGCAACACCGCCATGCGCGCGACGTTGCGATTGTCCTCACCGGCCTGGTTCGCGCAGCCGTAAATCACGTCCTCGAGCGCAGTCCAATCAACACCGCTGTAACGCGCGACCAGCGCCTTGATCGGCAGCGCCGCCAGATCGTCGGTGCGGACGGTTGCCAGTGAACCGCCGTAGCGACCAAAAGGCGTTCGCAAGCCGTCGCACAGATAGGCGTCGTTCATACCGCCTCAGCCGGCGACCGGGCAGCCGGTTTTCCCGCGCACTTCGTCCAGCGGCACGCCCGCTGCGAGCTCGGTTGCGCGCAGCCCGCTTGCCGTGACGTCAAATACACCCAGCTCCGTGATGATGCGCTCCACGCAACCCACTCCCGTGAGCGGCAGCGTGCATTTTTTCAGAATCTTGTGCTCGCCGCCCTTCGATGTGTGCTCCATGAGCACCACCACGCGGGCGACCCCTGCGACCAGGTCCATGGCCCCGCCCATGCCCTTCACCAGTTTACCGGGGATCATCCAGTTGGCGATGTCGCCGGAATCGGTCACCTGCATGGCGCCCAGGATGGACAGGTTGATGTGGCCGCCGCGGATCATCGCGAAGCTCTCGGCACTGCTGAAGAAAGCACTCCCCGGCAGCAGCGTGATGGTCTGCTTGCCGGCGTTGATGAGATCCGCATCCACCTCATCGGGGCGCGGAAACGGCCCGATACCGAGCAGGCCATTTTCCGACTGCAGCCACACGTCGATGCCGGGTGGGATGAAGTTCGCCACCAGGGTCGGCAGTCCGATTCCAAGGTTGACGTAATAGCCGTCCTTGAGTTCCTGCGCCGCGCGGCGCGCCATGTCGTCTCGTGTCCAGGCCACGGTCATTGCCTCACGGTGCGTTGTTCGATGCGCTTCTCGGGGTGCGCGTTCACGACGATGCGCTTCACGTAGATGCCGGGAGTGTGAATGGCTTCCGGATCCAGCGCGCCGTTCGCAACGAACTGCTCAACTTCCGCCACACACACACGGGCGGCGGTCGCGATGTTGGGATTGAAGTTGCGCGCGGTCTTGCGGTAGACGAGGTTGCCCGCCGCGTCCGCCTTCCAGGCCTTGACCAGCGCCACGTCGGCACGCAGCGAGCGCTCGAGTACGTACCACGCGTTGCTGCCATCGGCAGCCGGAAATTGCCGCGTCTCCTTGCCCTCCGCGACCAGCGTGCCGTAGCCGGTGCGGGTGAAGAAAGCGGGGATGCCGGCGCCACCGGCGCGCAGCTTCTCGGCGAGCGTCCCCTGGGGCGTGAACTCCAGTTCCAGTTCACCGGCAAGATACTGCCGCTCGAACTCCTTGTTCTCGCCGACGTAGCTGGAGATCATCTTGCGGATCTGGCGGGTTGCGAGCAGCTGCCCCAGCCCGAAACCATCAACGCCGGCGTTGTTGGAAATGACGGTCAGATTCTTCTTACCGCTGTCGCGCAGCGCCGCGATCAGGGCCTCGGGAATCCCGCACAGACCGAAACCCCCGACTGCCAGCGTCTGGCCGTCCTCGATGACGCCAGCGAGCGCCGCGGCGGCGTTGGGATAGAGTTTATTCACCATGCCCCCCGAGCCAGAGGATAGCAGTCTACCGGCGAATGCCGCATTTGCTACACTTGCCAGCGTGGCGACGGAAGCAGCGATGCACGCAGGGGGCCCGATCCCTGCGGTTGCGCGGCCGCCGCGGACACTGCGCCCCGATGCCTGCGCGTTCTTCCTTGATCTGGACGGCACGCTGCTGGAACTCGCACCCCATCCTGACGCCGTCCGTGTAGAGCCGCAGCTCCTGGAACTGCTGCGCGCACTCGCGCAGCGCAGCGGTGGCGCGCTCGCGCTCGTGAGCGGCCGCAGCATCGCCAGCCTCGATGCGCTGCTGCAACCGTTGAAAATGGCTGCTTCCGGCCTGCATGGTTTTGAGCGCCGCGACGCTGCCGGTGCCACCGTGCAACGCGATCGCCCGAACCCGCAGGCGCTCGAGGATGCGCGCCGGCTGCTGCAGCAGTTGGTCGCGAGGGAACCGCGCCTGGAACTCGAGGACAAGGGTGTCGCGCTGGCTGTGCACTACCGGCACGCGCCGTACCTGGAGAGCGAGGTCGTGGAACTGGTGACGGCCAGTGCCAGCGGCGGCCTGCGGGTACAGCGCGGGCGCATGGTGGCCGAGCTGACGCCGGGCACAGTGAACAAGGCAACTGCCGTCGCAGAGTTCATGAGCGAGGAGCCCTTCCGGGGGCGGCTGGCGGTGTATGCCGGGGATGATTCCACCGATGAGTCCGCGTTCGAGTGGGTGAACGCGGCCGGCGGCATCTCGGTGGCCGTGGATGTCAGGCAGCCAACGTGCGCGCAAACTCAACTGGGATCCGTCGCCGAGGTGCGCGCCTGGCTGGGTGCGCTGCTCTAGCGCTGCGGAAGTATGACAATGGAAGAATCCGTAAAGACCAAGGCAGGCGCGCGCTCGGCGACGCTCGCCGACGTGGGCGTGGTTGGCAACGGCCAGATCACAGCCCTGGTGCGAGCAGACGGCAGCGTGCCCTGGTGCTGCTGGCCGCGCCCGGATGGCGACCCGATCTTCTGTGAGCTGTTATCGCCGCCTTCACAGGCGCGCAGCACCGGCGTGTTTCGTATCTCGGTGGTCGGGCAGACCGCATGCGAGCTGTACTACCGCCGTAACACCGCGATCCTGGAATCCATCGCACGCGATGCCGCTGGCAACGCCATCCGCATCATCACCTGGTGCCCGCGGTATGTGCGGCACGGACGGCTCTATCGTCCAGCCATGCTGGTGCGGCGCATCGAGCCGCTCAGCGGCCGGCCGATGGTGCAAATCCAGGTGCGGCCGACCTCCGGCTACGGCGCCAGGCCGCTCACTGCCCAACTCGGCAGTCACCACGTACGCTTCATCGATACCGACCACCCGCTGCGTGTCACTACCGATTCTGCGGTGTCCTATCTCGCGGAGGAGCGCGAATTCGTGCTCGAGCGGACCGTCGATCTCGTGCTCCACGACGATGAGACGCTGCCGGTGCCAGCCCATGAGGTCTCAGACGAGAGCCTGCGCGCCACCGACCGCTACTGGTGTGAATGGGTGCGGGGGCTGGCGATTCCCTTCGAATGGCAGGCAGAAACCATTCGGGCGGCCATCACCTTGCAGCTGTGCACCTACGATGACAACGGCTCGGTGCTGGCAGCCCCAACCACCTCGATTCCGGAAAGCGCCGGCAGCGGGCGCAACTGGGACTATCGCTACTGCTGGTTGCGTGATGCCTACTTCACCGTACAGGCACTCAACCGCCTCGGCGCCACCGGTGCGATGGAAGCGTTCCTGCGTTATCTCGATGATGTGGTCGCACGCCAGGGGGAAGCGCCGCTGCAACCGGTCTATGGCATCACCGGTGAAGCGAACTTGAGCGAGCGCTCGGTCACGAGCCTCGCCGGGGTCGAGGGTATGGGGCCGGTGCGCGTCGGCAACCTCGCCTATCGTCAGCGTCAGCACGATGTGTATGGCTCGGTGATTCTCGCGTCGACGCAGACGTTCTTCGATGAGCGCCTCGATCACCCCGGCGACATCGCGCAGTTTCACAGACTCGAAGCACTCGGCGAGCGGGCCGCCCCGTTATTCGACAAACCGGACGCCGGCATCTGGGAATTCCGCGGCACCGAGCATCGCCACACCTTCTCGGCGGCGATGTGCTGGGCGGCCTGTGACCGCCTGGCACGCATCGGCCTGCGGCTGCAACAGCACGAGCGTTCGCGCTACTGGCGCGAGCGCGCCGACAGCATGCAGGTTGAGATTCTGAAGCGGGCGTGGAATGACCAGCGCGGCACCTTGTCGGCCAGCTTCGATGACGCGGTGGTCGACGCCAGCCTGCTGCTGTTGCCGGAGCTTGGCATCCTCGAGTGGCGCGATCCGCGCTTCGTCCGCACCCTCGAGGCCATCGAGGCGGAGTTACGTGTCGGCGATTTCCTGCTGCGTTATCGGCATCCGGATGACTTCGGCGACACCACCAACGCTTTTACCGTCTGCTCGTTCTGGTGGGCCAACGCGCTGGCGGGCACCGGGCGGCTCGAGGCAGCACGCGCGCTGTTCGGTAAATTGCTGGCGGTGCGCAACTGCGTGGGACTGCTCTCCGAGCACGTCGACCCCGCCACCGGCGCCCTGTGGGGAAATTTTCCCCAGACCTACAGCATGGTCGGCATTATCACCACCGCCGGCCGGCTCAGCCGGCGCTGGGAGGATGAAGTTTGAACCGGGTAGTCGTCGTCTCCAACCGGGTTGCGTTGCCAAAGGGATTAGCCGCTGCGGGTGGACTCGCGGTCGCGATCCTGACGGCCATGCACGACGGTGGCGGCCTGTGGTTCGGCTGGGGTGGTGGGACACATCCGGCCGGCACGGCACAACCATCGCCCGAGACGGCGCTGCTTGACGGCGTGACCTTCACCACCATCAGCATCGATGCGGGGCTGCAGGAGCCCTACTACGATGGCTTCGCCAACGGCACGCTGTGGCCGCTGTTTCACTACTTTCTGGACAACTTCCGCTACCAGGACGAGCAGTACGCCGCCTATCTTGCGGTGAATGCGCTGTTCGCCCGGGAACTGCTGCCGCTGCTGAAGGCGGATGATCTGATCTGGGTGCACGACTATCACTTGATTCCGCTGGCGGCGCAGCTGCGTGGCGCGGGTGTGACGACACCCATCGGGTTGTTCCTCCATATCCCGTTCCCGAACTTCGAGGTGCTGCGCGCGCTGCCGGTGCACCGCGAGCTGCTCGACGCGCTGCTCGCGTACGATCTTCTGGGGTTTCAGACCGAGACCGATCGGCAGGCGTTCCTGGGCGCCGCGCGCATTCTTTTCGGTAAGGAACGGGTCAGTGCGACCGGAGCCGTGACCACCCCGCGGCGCCTGGTGCGCACCGGCGTGTACCCGGTTGGAGTTGACCTCGCGGAAACCGCGCGCGCTGCCGCGAAGGCGGTTGCCTCCGGCCAGGTGCGCAACATGACGAAGGGACTCCTGGGGCGGCGGCTGATCATCGGCGTGGACCGCCTGGACTACAGCAAGGGCCTGCTCGAGCGCTTCGATGCCTACCAGCAGTTCCTCGAGGGATGCCCGCAGCATCGCGGCAAGGTGACGTACCTGCAGATCGCCTTGCTCGGACGTCAGAACGTCAGGGCGTACGCGCGCATCCGCCGCGCCCTCGAGCAAAGCGCCGGCAGCACCAATGGGCGCTTTGCGGAAGTGGACTGGACACCCATTCGCTACCTCAACCGGAACTTTCCGCACGCGACGCTCATGGGGTTCCTGCGCCTCGCCCAGGTGTGTCTCGTGACCCCGCTGCGCGATGGCATGAACCTCGTCGCCAAGGAATTTATCGCCGCGCAGGACACCGCTGATCCGGGGGTGCTGATCCTCTCGGACCACGCCGGGGCCGCCAACGAGATGCCTGATGCCCTGATTGTGAATCCCTACGATCGGCGCGCCATCGCCCGCGCGCTCAAACAGGCGCTCGACATGCCGCTGGATGAGCGCCGCGCAAGACACGCGAAGCTGCTGGCGGCCTTACGTGAAAATGACATCCACGCCTGGCGCACGCGCTTCCTCGCGACGCTCGCCGGGACACCCGAGCAGACGCGCCTCGAATACGCGGCGCGCCAGGCGCACTAGAACCCAGGCGGCGACTCCGCCACCACATTGAGGCTGCGCTCCAGCGCAAGTCCGACGCGTGCGATGGTTCCCTCATCGAACAGCCGCCCGATCAGCGTAACGCCGTGCGGCACGCGGCGCGGCGGTTTGAAGCTTGGCAGCGGCCTGTCGGGGTCCGGCGCCCAGTCGCTGCGCGCCTCTGTCACCTGCACGAAGCCGGCACGCAGAGTCAGCGACGGCAGGCCGGTAAAATTACCGATGACCAGCGTCTCATCACGCAATGAGGGGACCAGCAGCAGGTCCACCTGCGAAAGCAGTTCCTGCATCCTGAGCGCGACGGCGCGGCGCATGCGGTCCGCCTGCACGAAATCGACCGCCGATATGAAGCGTGCCTGGCGGAACGTGTTAGGCCACGAATCCGGCGTCTGCATCTTCAGGCTGTCAACCCTGCGGCTGAGCGTCAGCTCCTCGAACGCGGCCGCGGCCTCCGCGAACAGGATCGCGTTCAGACAATCGTAAGGCCAGTCCGGAATCGCGACCTCCACCGGCGTCAGCCCGAGCTGGCGCAGTTCCGTCAGAACCCGCCGGTCGACCTCAGTCGCCGGATCCGCGTTCATCCACGACGGAAAGTAGCCGATGCGTAGCCCGGCAACACCAGCGCTTGCATCGAAATCCAGGTGGCTGGGCACACTGCCCAGATCCGCCTCATCCGGACCGCTGATTGCCTGCAGTACCAGCATGGTGTCTTCGACGCTGCGCGCCATGGGACCCAGCTTGTCCAGCGACCAGCACAAGGTCATCGCACCACTGCGCGGCACGCGTCCGAACGTCGGACGCAGGCCCGTGACTCCACAGCGCATGCTGGGGCTAACGATGCTGCCCTCGGTTTCGCTGCCGATGGCGAACGCCACCAGTCCCGCCGCAAGCGCCGCCCCGGGACCTGCGCTCGATCCCGACGCGCCCTCCTCCAGCAACCAGGGATTCATGGTCTGCCCGCCGAACCAGACATCATTCAACGCCAGGGCTCCAAGACTGAGCTTGGCGATCAGCACGGCACCAGCTTCATGCAGGCGCCGCACGACCGCGGCATCCTTGACGGGAACTCGATCCTTGAACGGTTCGGCTCCGTAGGTGGTTGGAATGCCGGCGGTGTCGAGCAGGTCCTTCGCTCCCCAGGGGATACCGTGTAACGGCCCGCGGTAGTGGCCGGCCGCGATCTGCCTGTCCGCCGCTCGCGACTGCGCCAGCGCCAGATCGCGCGTCGGGGTGATGACGCAGCGCAGTCTCGGATCGAAGCGCTCGATCCGTGACATATAGATATGAGTGAGACGCTCGGAAGTGAGTTGGCGCGATTCGATCCAGCGGGACAGCTTCCACAACGGCGCGAACGCGATGGCCGCGTCCGTGGCCGGCAAGGGGCCCGGGCCGCGTTCTGTGCGCACGAATCGGTCGCGCTCCGGGACGGCGCCGTGCCCCGGCAGCACCGGGTTCCATAGCGAATACGGCGCGAGGCGCGGCTCGAGCGCAACCTTGCGCGGCCCGGTGCGCCGCTCGCAGAGCGCCGCCATGCTGCTACGCCAGTTGTGCGCCGCCTGCGCACGCTCGGACTCCGTGAGCTCAACCTGTACGAGTTTTTCCGCCTCGGAGAACGTCGTGGCGCTGACGAGAGGTCCCACGGGCGGCGCCGTGCCGAACGCCGGTGGTGAGCCCGGGGGCAACTCGCCTGGCTTCGGCGCGGGAGCGCCGGGTGCTGCCTCCTGGGCATGCGCCACGGCGGCCGAGCCGAGCACCGCGGCGGACCCTAAGAGAAATACGCGGCGTGATCTCGTCATGGCGTCCCCTGATGATGGCTTGCGGGCGTGGTCTGAATGCCACGCTCGCTGAAGTATTGCCCGAGTGCCTGCCCACGTCCTGAAGCATCAACCAGCGCCACGTAAGTGTCGGGTCTGAGCAGATACAACGTGTCGCGTGTGAGGCCCGCGGCATCGCAGGCATCGTTCCAGGGAAATACATGCAGTGGCAGGTTGCGATCCGCGCAGTTTCTGACCAGAGCATCGCTCGCGTTGCCATACACGTGCACCTGCCAGGTCATCGCGACCAGCGGCGCGAAATTGTCAGGCTTGCCGCCGCGCACCCACGGCAGCCGATCACCGCCGTGCACACGCCCGGCCGAACCGACACTCAGCGGCATACCCCGATAGTTGACGTTGACCTGCGAAACAGTGCGAAACATAAATTCCCTGACCGGCTTGAATGCCACCGCCCTTGAAATGACGAGTGGCGCGACGCGGGTGCGCACCCAGCCGGCGAAGGGCCCGTCGGCACTGACAAAGGAAAACGCGCGATCCGTCGTGGCCACGAGCCGGCGTGCGAACGCAATGCGCTCCACTTCATACGTTGCGAGCAGAGACTCTGATGCGCGGCCCGCCAGCACCGCCGCCAGCTTCCAGGCAAGATTGATCGCATCGCCGATTCCGGTGTTCATGCCCTGACCGCCGACCGGGCTGTGAATATGCGCGGCATCCCCGACCAGGAACGCGCGGCCCCTGCCAAAGTGCGCCGCGACCCGGTGATGCACGCGATAGGTCGAGAACCAATTGACCTTCGTGACTTCGAGCTTGAGGTTCTGAATCGCGCGGCCGCTGACGTCCTCGAACCGCAAGGTGTCAGCGCGGTCGGCGCGCTCGTCGCGTACCGTACCCACCAGGCGCGCGCGTCCCGACCCGGCCAGCGGAAACACGGCAAGAAAATCCGCTTCGTCGAGGTCGATGTGCAGTTCGCCGTTGACCGGCGGGCCCGCGCCGTCGATATCCGCAACGTAAAAGAGCTGCCGGTAGGTTCCCCCTGGGAAGCCCATGCCCAGTGCCTCGCGCACCACGGAGCGTGCGCCATCGCAGCCGGCAATGTAGCTCGCCTCGCAAACCTCCTCGCCGCCAGCCGCCGAGCGCAGCTGCGCGGTGACTCGTCCGCCCTCGTCGCGATAGCCGGTGAGTTCGGTCTGACGCTCCACCGCAACGCCCTGGGCCTGGAGCCGCTCGACCAGCAGTTTCTCGTGCTGGTCCTGCGGAAAGATTTCGAAGAACGAGTAGGGAGTCAGCGCCTCGCCCACGACCGAGAAACTTACCCGCGCGGCGCGTTGGCCCCTCGCCCACAGGTTGACGGCCGGCACCTTGTGGCCGCGTTCCACCACTGCGTCCGCAAGGTCAAGCTGTTGGTAGAGCTCGAGGGTGCGGACCTGGACGGCCAGCGCTCGCGAGGTCGTACCGGGCGCGGCAGTCTTGTCGATGACCCGGACCCTGACCCCGAGGCGCGTGAGCCATAGCGCCAGAACCAGGCCGGTGGGTCCGGCGCCAACGATCAGCACCTCGGTTCGGGTCATGGCGCCGAGGCGCTGTCTAAGGGACCGCGGTCACCTTGATCGTGACGTCCACGTTGCCCTTGATCGCCCTGGAGTACGGACACACCTGGTGGCCCGCCGCGACAATCTTTTCCGCGTCGGCCTGCGACACCCCGCGCACCTCGACATCGTGCTCGACGCTGAGCCCGAAACCACCGCCGGGCGCCTCGCCAATGCCGACCGCGGACTTCACCGTGATCGCTTTGGGGATGATCTTCAGCTGTCGCGAGGCAAACTCGCATGCGCTGCCGAAGCAGGCGGCGTAGCCCGCGGCGAACAGATGCTCAGGCGTCGACGTATTCGGTCTGCCGGGCCCGCCCATCGCCTTGGGAATGGACAGATCCACACTGATGAGGCCGTCATCCGCCTGGGTGTGGCCGTTGCGGCCGCCGGTCGCCGTCGCGTGAGCCGTGAACAGAACTTTGATAGCCATGGCATCCACCTTGGGGTTGAAGTTAAAGTGTACTCCGGCGGCGCGCGCCGCGGTCGCAACAAATCCTTCACGGGCCGTCGCTTAACTGCGCTCGCGGGCCACATGCAGACGCAACCCAACAAACAGATCCATCCCGCCCGCATGGCACTGGCCCTGGGCGCACTCGGCGTGGTGTTCGGCGATATCGGCACGAGTCCGCTGTATACGCTGAAAACGGTGCTCGACTTAAGCGGCGGCATGACTGCGCAAACGATTCTGGGCGTGGTATCGCTTCTGACCTGGACGCTCATCATCGTCACGACGGTCAAGTACGCCGGCTTCGCGATGCGGATCAACAATGACGGTGAGGGCGGGATCCTTGCACTGATGGCGCTGCTGGGGGTCAAGCACTACCAGCGCCCGCTGATCGTGGCGGTGGGCTTGTTCGGGGCGGCCCTGATCTACGGTGACGGCGCCATTACCCCGGCGATATCGGTGCTCTCCGCCCTCGAGGGGCTGAACCTCATAGAGCCGGCACTGCAGCCGTATGTGCTGCCCATGACCGTGGGCGTGCTGCTGGCCCTGTTTGCATTGCAGCCTCAGGGCACGGCCCGGATCGGACGTGCGTTCGGCCCGGTCATGCTGGTGTGGTTTGTGACCATGGCGCTCTTGGGTGTCGCCGGCATCGCACGTCATCCGGCGGTGCTGTGGGCGCTGAACCCGTATTACGGCCTCTTCTATCTTTTTCACAGCCACGGCACCGGCTTCGTCGTTCTCGGCGGCGTGTTCCTGTGCGTCACGGGCGCCGAAGCCCTGTACGCCGACATGGGCCACTTCGGGGCGGGGCCCATCAAGCTCGCCTGGGGCTGGCTGGTGTTCCCGAGCCTGGTGCTCAACTACGCCGGCCAGGGGGCCCTGGTGCTTACCGGGGCACCCACGAGCGGCAACATCTTCTACCGCCTGTGCCCGGACCATCTGCTGATCCCCATGGTGCTGCTGTCGACGGTTGCCACCATCATCGCCAGCCAGTCGATCATCACCGGGGCATTCTCCATGACCCGTCAGGCGATCCAGCTCGGCTGGATGCCGCGTCTGAAGATCGTGCAGACCTCCGATGAGGGCTACGGGCAGATCTATGTCGGCGCGGTCAACTGGCTGCTCATGCTGGCGACGATCGGACTCGCGCTGGGGTTCAGAAAATCCGACAACCTCGCGGGTGCGTACGGCATCGCGGTGTCCGCGACCATGCTGATGACGAGCGCACTGCTGTTCATCGCCATGCGCGAGATCTGGAAGTGGAACCTGGCGGCAAGCCTGGCGGTGGCCGGCCTGTTCTTCGTGGTCGACAGCGCGTTCTTCGCCTCTAACATGCTCAAGCTCTTCGACGGCGGTTACGTGCCGCTGCTGCTGGCAGCTGCCGTCTATGCGGTGATGTTCATCTGGCATCGCGGGATCATGGCGATCGGCGCGCGCGTCAACGAGAATCCGCTGCCGGTCGCGGATTTCATGGCGGGTCTGGCACGCAACCAGGTTGCGCGGGTCCCCGGTACAGCGGTGTTCCTCACACGCGTCAAGGATGCGACCCCGCCGGTGATGAGCTGGTACGTCAGCCACAGCCGCGCCCTGCAAAACACGGTTATCGCGGTGACCCTGGAGACGGCGTCGGTGCCCGTGGTCGCCGGCGATCATCGCCTGGAGCTGGGGGAGATTGCCCCCGGCTTCTGGACGGCGCACGCTTCCTATGGGTTCATGGAGCGGCCGGATCTGCCACAGCTCATGACTCAACTGGCGGCGCGCGGCTGCGCGTTCGATCCGGGGAAGCTCACCTATTTCATTGGCTCGGAACGCATCATTGCGCGCGAGGATGGCCGTGGTTTGCCGCGCTGGGTGGAGGCGCTATTCAGCGCCATGCTGCGTAACAGCACGCATCTGACGGACTATCTGCACGTGCCGCGCGACCAATTGATCGATCTTGGCAGGCAGATCTCCATCTAACGCCTAGAACTTCACCATCACCCCGGCGCCCCAGACGATCTCGCGCTTGCGCAGGTCGGGGTACCAGATGCCGCCCTCGTTGGCGCAGTTGTCCGCAGCGATGCTCGAGCCGTTGTTGCACACGAAGGATGCCGGCGAGCCGTTGTTGCCGCCGGGCGGCGTCACGCCACCCGGTCCCGACCAGTAGGGCACGTCGGAATGGCGGAAGGTGGTCTCGGTCCACCAGGTGATCCAGGTCTTGGGCATGTACTGGAAATTGAGCTGCGTGTCCCACTGGTAGAGTTTCTGCCCCGGGTTTTCGGTGAAATACGGCGTACCGGTGACCGCGGTCGCACCGTTGATCGGTGGCACCAGCGCCAGGTAGCGCCCCGGATTGTTCATGAAGCCGCCGCCGAGCGTCACGGCGTACAGGTCGTGGTCAAACCACGTGCGGTCGTAGAGCATCGCGCCGATGAAGTTCTCCTTGTTGGGTCCATGCGAGCAGTGCACGCCCCCGCCATATTCACATCCCACGTCCCAGGTGAAGGAGGTCGCCATCTTCGAGATGCCTGCAACCGTGCCGGCGCTGTCCCGGGCGTCATAGTATTTCCACTCGATGCTGTCGTCCTCGTGCACGCGCGTGACGTTCGCGTAGTTGACGTACGTGCCGTTGGGATTGGGCAGGCCGATGGCAGCGTTCGGGTTGCCGCCATTGGCGGGGAGGCCGCTGCCGCTGGCGAGATTGTCCTGTCCGATGCTGTAGCTGTTCAGCACCAGCCTGAACACGTCGTTCGGGATCCACAGGATCTGTCCGCCGACGCCCGGATGGCTGTTGTACTTGGCGTAAGACTGCCAGCCGTTGATGAGCCAGGGCTCGATCTTCAGGGTTTGTGTCGGGAACCACTGCACCCGCAGGCCGTTGAAGAACCACGGCGTGTTGGATGACACGAACGAAGGCTGATAGGTCCAGTTGTCGAAGTTGTAGTAGCTGAAGAGACCAATGTACGAAAGGAAGATGCCGGCATCGACGTTGAGCCCGTGATTCACGTCCCAGTGATAGCCGGCATTCGCTTCGGAGAGGTACTTGTAGGCGCCCTGCAGGTCCCACTCGCCGACGCCGACGCTCGCGTCGTTGCGCGGGGTGGTCACCGCGTATAGTCCCATCATCGACAGGAAGCGCGCCTGCACACCGTCCCAGTGGAAGTTGCCGCCGAGACTCACCTGCTCGATCTGGAACTCTCCGGAGCGGAACTCCTCGGTCGACCCGACGATGGTGTGATCGACGGGGTGGTTGAAGTCCTGCAGGTAGTCCACGTCGAAGCGGATCTCGGGCGTGAAGAACTTGGTGTCGAATATCGGCGTGGTGGCACGACCCGAGCCGTTCGCCCAGCCAAGATCACCGACCGCGAATGGCGTCTGCGTATCGACCGCAGGTCCAGGCTCCGGCGCCTGCAGTGCCTCGGGTATCGTTGCCGCGGCGGCCAGGGCCGGCGGCGTGGCTGCGACCGGGGCCGCCGGTGCGGATGCCCTGTTCATCACGATGTCGTAACGCGTGGCCTTGCCGGAAACCACGGTCAGTGCCGGCGTCGTGACCTGCGGGGAATCGTCAAACTGCGAGCTAACCACCCAGGCACCGGGCGGCAGGTCGGCAAACGCATAGACTCCGTCGCTTGCCGAAACCGTGGCACGGATCGCGCCGCCGTCGGCTCTCACGGCCGTCACGGTCGCATGGGCTACGGGCACTTTGGCCGCGTCGATGACGAGCCCGACGATGGTACCGGGCGCAGCATCGGCAGCCCGTGCCGCCGGCAGCATGAGGCACATCGCCACGGCACACAGCAGCATGCGCTGCACGCAACAACCCAGTTTCATCAGCGCTCCCCTCGCACACAAGGCGGGAACGCCCATTGTAGGCAGCGCGGCGGCTACGCCCAGACCAATCCGTGTTAAGAAAATGCCCCGTCCGGGGTTGCGCGCGGCTTTCGGCCCGCTGCTTCAGGAGTCCCAGCGTGGCGCGCGCTTGTCGATGAACGCCTGCACACCCTCGAGGGCCGCGGGCTCCATCATGTTACACGCCATGGTTTCTCCTGCCGCCTCGTACGCGGCCTCGATGCCGAGTTCCACCTGCCGGTAAAACAACTCCTTGCCCAGCGCGACCGCGACGCGCGGCTTGGCAAGGATACTGCTCACCAGCTTCTCAATCTCCGCATCCAGCGCCACGGGCTCTGCCACGCGGTTGACGAGCCCGCGCACGCGCGCCTGCTCGGCATCGATGAACTCACCGGTGACCAGCATTTCGAATGCCTGCTTGCGCGCCACGTTGCGTGACAGCGGCACGCCGGGCGTTGAGCAGAACAGGCCCAGGTTGACCCCGCTGACCGCAAAGCGTGCCTCGCTTGAGGCCACGGCGAGATCGCATTGCGCCACCAACTGACAGCCCGCCGCGGTGGCTATGCCCTGCACACGCGCGATCACCGGCACACTCAGGCGCTTAAGACTCAGCATCATGCGTGAGCACTGCGCGAACAGTCCCTGGTAGTAGCTCAGCGATGGCTGCGCGCGCATTTCATTCAGGTAATGGCCGGCGCAGAAGGCTTTGCCGGCGGCCGCCAACACCAGCACGCGCGCCGTATTGTCGCGTGCCAGTGCATCCAGCTCGCTCTGCAGTGCCTCGAGCATCCCAGCCGACAGTGCATTAAGCGCCTGTGGGCGATTGAGGGTCAGGGTCACGACCCCGCGTGCGTCCCGCGCGCGTATAACCAGACTCTCCGTTGCAGCCGTCATAGCCAACTCCTCATTCTATTGCGCTGGCGGAGCGCGCCCGCTGCCGCAATACGAACTTCTGGATCTTACCGGTCGCCGTTTTCGGTATCTCCTCGAACCGCACCTCGCGCGGGGTCTTGTAGGCAGCCAGCAGGCCCCTGCAATGCTGGATCAGTTGCGCCGCGGTGACGGTGGCGCCGGGTTTGAGCTCGACATACGCGAGCGGCGTTTCCCCCCACTTCGGGTCCGGCAGCGCCACCACGGCGCACACCATCACTGCCGGGTGCCGGTACAACGCCTCCTCCACTTCCAGGGAGCTGATGTTCTCGCCACCGGAGATGATCACGTCCTTGTTGCGGTCCTTGATCTTCACGTAGCGATCCGGTTCCAGCACCGCGAGGTCCCCGCTGTGAAACCAGCCGCCGGCGAATGCCGCGCCGGTGGCTTTGGGGTTCTTCAGGTAGCCCTTCATCACGATGTTGCCGCGGAACATGATCTCGCCCGTCACCTCGCCGGTGGCCGGCACCGCTGCCATGGTATCCGGGTCGAGTACGGTCATGCCCTCCTGCAACACATAGCGCACCCCCTGCCGCCCGTTCAGGCGTGTCTGCTCGGCAAGGCTCTCCCCGGCCCAATGCTCGCGGCGGGCAGCGACCGCCGCCGGACCGTAGGTTTCTGTGAGTCCGTAGGCGTGCGTAAGCTCGAAGCCGATGTTGCTCATCCCCTCGATCATCGCCGCCGGAGGCGCGGCTCCTGCCACCATGCCGCGCACGCGTTGCTTAATGCCCTGCCGCAATGCCGGGTCCGCGTTGATCAGCATGTTGTGTACGATAGGAGCCGCGCAGTAGTGATCCACGCCATACAGGCGCATGGCGTCGAGCACCGCCCGGGTTTCCACCTTGCGCAGGCATACGTGGGTGCCGGCGAGCATGGCCACCGTCCAGGGGAAGCACCAGCCGTTGCAATGAAACAGCGGCAAGGTCCACAGGTACTTCGGAAAGTGCGGCATGCTCCAGGTCGCCGCATTGCTCACCGCGTTCAGATACGCCCCGCGGTGGTGCGTCACCACGCCCTTAGGATTCCCCGTGGTTCCGGAGGTATAGGACACGGCGATTGCGTCCCACTCATCCTGTGGACCTTCGAGCCGTGGCAAGGGCGCGTGGCGCGCCAGCAGTGCTTCGTATTCATGCTGCCCGACGCGCTCGCCCGGCCCGCTGTACTCGCTATCCATGACGTCGATGACGATCGGGGTCCGGCCGTGCTCCTCGCGCAGAATGCGCAGCGCCTCTTTCATGACGGTCGAGAATTCGCGGTCGGTGATGAGCAGCGCCGTCTCACAGTGCTGCATCTGCCAGGCGAGAAGCGCCGCGTCCAGGCGTGTGTTGAGGGTGTTGAGCACCGCGTTCAACGCCGGCACCGCGTAATGCGCCTCGATCATTTCAGGCGTATTGGGCAACATCGCGCTCACGGTGGTGCCGCGCACCACCCCGAGCGCACGCAGCGCCGCCGCGAGTCGCGCCGCGCGCTCGTGAGTCTCGCGCCAGCTGTAACGGCGGTTGCCGTGCAGCACCGCCGGCAGGTCGCCGAACACCTCGGCGCTGCGTTCGACGAAGCTCGTGGGCGAGAGCGGCACGAAGTTGGCCGGGTTCTTGTCGAGGTCCTGATCGTAGATACTCATAGGTCCCCCTGTCTGCCCCTCAAAGCATACGCGCGCGGGCCGGACTAAAGTCACTAGGGCATGCGCGCGCCGCGCGCCGCGACCAGGATCCGGTACCACTCCTCGCGCGTCATGTGCACCGCATAGGCGCTGCGCGCCTCGCGGATCCGCGCGGGACTCTGGCTGCCGATCAGCGGAATGGGCCGCGCCGGGTGCGCCATGATCCACGCGTAGGACACGGCCGCGCGCCCCGTGCCGGCCCGGCGGGCGACGGTGTCCAGTGCGGCAATAACCGCGTCCGTACGCGCATCGCCGGTGGACTCACCGCTGCGCGCCGCGAGGCGTCCCTGCGCGAGCGGCGACCAGGCAAGCACCGCCGCACCCCCGCGCATGGCGGCATCCAGGGTCGCATCCGTCAGCGGCTCAATCGCCAGCGCTGAGAACTCATTCTGCACGGACGCCAGATCGAACGGCAGGTAGTGGCGCAGCGCCTCGAATTGCGCGGCACTGTAGTTGGACACCCCCGCCGCACGGATCTTGCCCGCCTGGCGCAGCCGCTCGAAGGCCTGCGCGACCTCCTGCGGGTGCGCCAGCAGATCGGGCCGGTGAATCTGCAGCAGATCGATGCGTTCAACGCCCAGACGCTTGAGCGATGCCTCGCAGGCCTCGATGAGGTACTGCGCTGATGAGTTGTAGGGCGTCGGCGGCGCAATGCCGGCCTTGGTGGCCAACACTATCCGCTCCCGCAGCGCGGGGGCTTCGCGAAGTACCGCCCCGAGGAGGCGCTCGGCATCCCC
>Ga0070761_10000093_pt1 | contig 59820 bp, 59 predicted proteins | sample HubBroMetageREF1_FD_66724 | JGI IMG/M metagenome (GOLD analysis project Ga0070761, IMG submission 66724) | Reference soil microbial communities from the Hubbard Brook experimental Forest, New Hampshire, USA - Hubbard Brook CCASE Soil... | ecosystem: Environmental > Terrestrial > Soil >... | reverse complement strand
CCCGGCTTCAAGGTACCGCGCTCTTCGGCGTCCCACACCATGGCGGCGCCGATGCGGCACTTCACCGAGTAGGCGGGATTGCGCCCCTCGATCTTGGCGAGAATCGTCGCGCCGCTGCTGGCATCCAGACGATTGATGCGGATCAGCGGCGTACGGCCGATGGACTTCGTGTTGTCGTCGTAGATATGCATGGGTCACCTCACTGGCTAGCCCAGGATTTTCCTCCTAAGCGCGCACGAAAAGCCATAGAAGTTTGTTATGAGCCCCTGCCCCGGGGTTATAAGGGCGCGACCGACAGGGGGAGCGGCCGTCCGACCACGAATCCCTGCACGAAGTCGATGCCCATGCTGATCACGGCGTCGAGCGACACCTGATCCTCGACCTGTTCCGCGACGACGCGGAAGTTCAGGCTGCGCGACAGTTCGATCATGGCCGAGACCATGGCCTGATTCACGCTGTCGCCGGCGAGATTGTGGATGAAGGAGCCGTCGATCTTCAGGTAGTCCATCGGCAGAGTCCGCAGGGTCGAGAAGGAACTCAAGCCGCTGCCGAAGTCGTCCAGCGCGAATTCGCAGCCCATGCCGTGCAGCACCGCGATGAAGCGTTGCGCGTGATCCAGATTCGCCACCACCGAGCTCTCGGTGACCTCGAAGCAAATGTCGCCGGGGTTCGCGCCCGTGTGATCGAAGCAGTCGACGACGAACTCCAGGAACTCCGAGTCACCCAGCGTCTGCCCGGCGATGTTGATGGCGACGCTGCGGCCCGGCGGCAGCCGCATGCCGCCGCGCCCGAGCGCCGACAGCACCGTCTGCACCACCCAGCGATCGATGTGCGGCATCAGCCGATAGCGCTCCGCCGCGCGAATGAACTCGGCGGTGGATGCGCCCGGTTGACCGTTCTCGGCTTCGAGGCGCACGAATACCTCGAGCGCCGGACCGCGCAAGCCGCCGGCGCGCGCGTGCACGATGGGCTGGTAGTAGAGCTCGAACTTGTTGTCGCGCAGCGCCCTCTGCAGCTTCTGCAGCCACTGGATTTCGCCGCTGTGGCGGGCGCTCGCCTCCTCGCGCGCGGAATATACGTGCACATGCAGGCCGCCCTGCTTTTTGGCCACGTAGCACGCGGAATCCGCCGAGTTCATGATGTCCTCGATGGTGCCGCCGCCGCGTCCGATCTCGACCAGGCCGATACTGACGCCGATGTTGAAGATCTTGTCCTTCCAGACGAATCGATAGTCGTTCACCGAGCGCACCACGTTGTCGGCGATCTGGCGTGCTTTCTCCAGGGGACATCCCACCAATAGCAGTGCGAATTCGTCGCCGCCGATGCGGCCGACGGTATCGGAGTCGCGCACCGCCTCCTTGATGAGCGAGGCGACCTCGCGCAGCATGTTGTCGCCCGCGGTGTGGCCGCAGGTGTCGTTCACCGTCTTGAAGCGGTCGAGGTCCAGGTAGCACAGCGCGTGCCCGACATTGCCGGTGTGCGCCGAATCCATGGCCTCCTGCAGCCGCCGCTCGAATTCGCGGCGATTCACCAGGCCTGTCAGCGCGTCATGGCTCGCCTGATAGGTCATTTGGCGCGTGAGGCCCCGCAACTCGCTGGTGTCGTGCAGCACCAGCACCAACCCCAGGATGTCCTTGCCGTCGAAGCGCAGCGGCGAGACGCTGATTTCCACCGACCGTTCGGGACCCGCGCCCGCCGGGACCAGCACGGCGCGCCGACCCATCGTCACCCGGCCCCCGGTGGCCAGGGCCTTGCGCACCGGATCTCCCAAGGAGCGGCGGTCGTTCTCGTCGACCAGGCTCGCGACCTCCGCGAACGCCTTGCCCATCACCTGATCGAAGCGCTGGCTGAGCAGAATCTCCGCGGAGTGATTGATGTAGTCGATGCGGCCTTCGGCATCGACCGTGATGACGCTCTCGCCCATGGCATCGAGCGTCACCATGGCGCGGGGCCTCGACGGCACCGCCGCGGGCGCCGTTTCCGGCAGCATCTCGATGGCGGTGAGCAGCAGCGCCGCGTCTCCGGCGCTGTCGATTACCGTGCTCGACAGCTCCACCCGCGTCACCTGGGCCTGGGCGCCGACCAGTTCGATCTCGTAGCGTGCGGCCGCGGCTTCGCCCTGCAGTCGGCGGCGCAGATTGTTCTGCACCAACTCGACATATTCCGGCGCGACGAAATCCGACAGGGGTCGGCCGACGACTTCGGCGGCGCTCAAGTTCAGCAGCGCCAGGAAGCGCGAGTTGGCGAACAGAATGCGCTCGCGGTGGACCAGCACCGCGTCGTGCACCGTCTCGACCAGGCGCTGGAACAATTGTTCGCGATCCAGCAGCCGGGCGCCGCGTTGCTCCAGATTCTCCAGCAGCGTATTGACCGCGGAACCCAGCCTTCCCAAGGACTTGGGGCCATCCTCGACGCCGATGCGCGCGGCGGAGTCGGTGTCGCGCGTCAGCTCCCACACGCGCGCGGAGAACTCGTTGACGGCGCGTTCCTGGCGCCGCTTCCACGCAAGGAGCAGCCCTAAACCCACGGCCAGAACGGCCAAGGTGGAAAGCCACAGAACGACGGAAGACAAGATCAACGCGGACCTCGATAACGAAGCAACAACGACGCTTAAGTTTTAGAACCCGTGATGGGCTGGCGCGTCGCGAATCATCGTACCCCGAAGAATAGCGCAAGGGGCTCGCGTACCCTGTCGAAATTGACCATAATCAGCGGCCTTAAGTTGGCGCGAGAAATCATGGATACTTTGGCCGCTCGACAGCAGATGGTGGATCAACAGATACGCACGTGGGAAGTGCTCGATCCGCGCGTGCTGAGTGTTTTGTCGGCGGTCCCGCGCGAAGCCTTCGTGCCTCCCGAGTATCGTGAGCTTGCGTTCGCCGATTCGCCGATTCCCATCGGATTCGGGCAGTCGATGCTGGCTCCCGTGGTCCAGGGGCGCATCTTGCAGGCGCTCGGCGTCAACGCCCGGGACTCGGTGTTGGAGATCGGCACCGGCACCGGGTACCTCACAGCCTGTCTCGCGCTGCTCGGCGCCGCCACGCACTCGATCGACATCCATGCCGGACTTGCCGCCACGGCCCAAGCGAACCTGCGCGCTGTCCCCGACGCCCGCGTGCAAGTCGAGGTTCGCGATGCCTTCGATGCCGCCGCGTTGGGTCAGTACGATGTCATCGCCGTGACCGGATCATTGCCGATTTACGACTCGCGCTTCGAGCGCTCGCTGCGAGTCGGCGGCCGGCTGTTCGCGGTCGTGGGCACGGCGCCCGTGATGGACGCCGTCCTGGTACGCCGCGTGGATGGCGACGAATGGATCCGCGAGAGCTTGTTCGAGACCGTCATCGACCCCCTGATCAACGCCACGGCGGCGCAGAAGTTCGTGTTTTGATGATCAAGCAAGTGACCCCGCGTGAATTCCTCGAACGGCGCCAGGGCGGCGCCGACATGCTGCTCCTGGATGTGCGCGAGGACTGGGAGACGGCGCTGGCGCCGGTACCGTCCGAGATCGTGCACATCCCCATGGGTCAGATCGCCGAGCGCCTCGGTGAGCTCGACCCGCTCAAGGAAACGGTGGTGATTTGCCGTTCCGGCGGCCGCAGCCTCGAAGTGGCGCGCTTCCTGTCCGGCCACGGCTTCGCGTCGGTGGCCAATCTGGCCGGAGGGATTCTGGCCTGGTCATCCGACTTGGACCCGCGAATTCCGCGGTATTGACAGGTGATATAGTTATATATAACACTATATAACCATGAAGCGACTACTGACCCTACTGGCCTTGGTGTGGAGCGCCGTCGCCGCACCGGCACCGGCCGCGGATCTGCTGGCGGTCTATCAGCGTGCGCTGCAAAACGATCCGCAGCTGCGCGAGGCCGAAGCGACGCGTCTGGCCGCCCTCGAGGCCAAGCCTCAGGCGCTCTCGGCCCTGCTCCCGCAGCTCTCTGGAAGCGGCATCGTGACCCGGGAAAGGGACACGGGTTCGACCAATACCACCGAACCCGTCAGTGCCCCGGGCCAGCCCACCGTTCTGGAGAGCTTTCCCTTCGATGGAAGGGTGGATACGACCACGCATCGCTACGGTGTCGATCTCAAGCAGAACGTGTTTCGCTGGGAGAATTGGGTGGCTCTGAAGCGCGCGGACGCCCAAGTCGCACAGGCCGAAGCCGACTACCAGGCCGCGCGTCAGGATTTGATGGAGCGGGTCGCGCAGCGCTACTTCGATGTGCTCTCCGCCCAGGACGACCTCGAAGCCCAGGAAGTCGCATTGGTCTCGATCAACCGCCAGCTCGAACAGGCGGAGTCGCGTTATCAAATCGGCCTCATCGCCGTTACCGATGTGGAAGAGGCGCGCGCTGCCCACGACAGCGGCGCGGCCGCCGTGATTGCGTCGAAGCGCACGCTCGCCTCGAATCAGGAACTACTGCGCGAGATCACCGGCGAGGCCATCGACACGCTGGCGCGTCCCATCGAGCCCTTCGAGCTGGCCACCCCCGACCCCGTCAGCGAGGATCGCTGGGTGGAGATGGCCCTGCAACAGAATCTGGCGCTGGTTTCCAGCCGTCTCGCCGCCGACATCGCCCGCGAGAACGTGAGCTCCGCGCGCGGCGGTCATTTTCCCTCGCTGGACTTGATCGGCAGCCGCTACAAGGATACGAGCAACGGCACCGACACCTTCACCGACGGCACCTCCGCGGGCGGCACCACCCTGGATCAACAGCAGCGCACCATCGGCCTGCAATTGACCTTTCCCATCTACTCCGGAGGCATGGTGTCCTCCCAGGTGCGCCAGGCCGTCTACCAACACCGCGCGGCCAAGGAGAGAGTGGAGCGGGTGGCGCGTCAAACCGAGCACGATGCGCGCGATTCCTATCTCGGCGTGCTGTCGGAGATCTCGCGGGTGAAGGCTCTGCGCCGGGCGGTCGAGTCGAACGCCACTTCGCTGCATGCCACCGAATCCGGCTATGAGGCGGGAACACGCACCGCGGTGGACGTTCTGCAATCGCGGCAACTGTGGGTGCAGGCGCAGACCGACTATGCCCGCAGCCGCTACGACTACATGTTGAATGTGATCAAACTACAGCAGGCCGCCGGAACTCTGTCCCAGCAAAGCCTGGAGAAACTCAACGCCCTGTTCACGGACACCCCGCGGCCGGCAATTTCTCAATGAGTTCGAGCAATCGAGCGACGCTGCCGCGATTCGACTCGACAATGCGCTGTCCGATGTCTCCCATTCGCCGCCGCTCTTGGCTGTCGGCCAGCAGGCGGGAGAGAGCCGCGGCCAGCTCGCGCGCATTCCTCACTTCGAGCGCTGCGCCCTCGGCGAGCAGCAAGCGGGCGATCTCTTCGCCATTCGCGTGAGAAGGCCCGGTCAACACCGGAAGTCCCAGCGCCGCCGGCTCCAGCAGATTGTGGCCGCCGATCGGCACCAGGCTTCCGCCGACGAAAGCCGCATCGGCCGCCGCGTACAGCGTCGCGAGTTCGCCAACGGTATCCACCAGCAACACCCGCGTAGCCGCGTCCGGCGCTAGGCGTGCGCTGCGCCGTACGAACTTCACGCCGCGTCGATTCAGCATCTCGCCGACCGATTCGAATCGATCCGGATGCCTCGGCACCAGCAGCAACAGCACATCCGCCGGCAGCGCTTCGTGCGCCTCGAGCACCTGCTCTTCTTCGCCGGGGTGGGTGCTGCCGGCGATCCAGATGGGCCGCGCGCCGCCCAGGGACCCGCGCAGCTCCCGCCCTTCGCGCGAAGCTCCCGCGCCGATCTCCAGGTCGAATTTGACGTTGCCGACCACGCAGGTCGCGGCGCTCCTTGCACCGATGGCGATGAAGCGCTCGGCATCTTCGCGGGTCTGCGCCGCTATCAGCGAAGTAGCCGAAAAAATTCCGCGTGCGAGACCGCCGAAGCGCCGGTAGCGAGCAACCGATTTCGCCGACAGCCGCGCGCTCGCGAGCACCAAGGACACACCGCGCCGTTCGCACTGGTTGAATAAATTCGGCCAGAGCTCGGTTTCCATGACGATGCCGAGCCGCGGGCGTATGCGGTCCAGGAATCTCGCCACGGCCCCCGGCGTGTCGTAGGGTAGGAAGCGCACGTCCACCGTATCCCCGAACAGCGCGCGCGCCCTCGCCCTGCCGGTGGGAGTAGCGGTGGTCAGCACCATCGGGTGCTGCGGATAGCGCACCTTCAATGCGCGCACCAGCGGTGCGGCAGCCGACACTTCCCCCAGGCTTACCGCATGCAGCCAGATGGATCCGTTCGGAATCGCTCGGCCCCATCCGAAGCGCTCGCCCGGAGCCTGCCAATAACCGCGGTCGCGCAGGCCGCGCCACAGCACGGCGGCGAAGGCGAAGGGCACGGCAAGGTAAATCAGCAGCGAGTACAGGCGTCGCATCATGCTTCGCCGTACCCCGCCATGAACCATTCCCAGGCATCCTCCGAGAAATGCCCGATCTTGGCGAGCGAGCGCTTCAACCTTTCCAAGTTGCGCGCGGCCCAGGCTCCGTGCGCACGCAAGCGGCTGCGGTCGAAGTCGATCACGCTCACCACTCCCTTGGTGTCGAGCAATATATTGTGTGCATTCAAGTCCGCGTGATCGACGCCCGCGCGATGCAGGCGCGCGACGGCGGCACCGACCGTGTGCCAGCGCTGCGCCGGCAGGGTGCCGGTCGCGAGCAGCGTACTCAGCGGAAGGGCGCCCGCGATGCGCTGCGTGATCAAGTCGCAGCGATACAGCAGGCCGCTCCTGCGATAGCGGGCGGCGACGGGCTTGGGCACGGGCAGCCCGCACTGGGTCAATAGGTCGAGCAGCCGCCACTCTGCGAAGGCGCGCACTCGATTCTCGCCCGTCCATACATACAGGTCCTTCGACAGACGCGCGATGAATCCGCCGCGGCGATAGTGGCGCAGCGCCCATTGGCGCACGCCCGACGCGATGAACCACGCCGAGCCGCGGCCGGAGGCCACCTCCTGCAACTCGCCGCGCCTGCGCCAGTACTCCGGGTCGAACAGCGCCTCCGTCGCGCTCTGCGGCAGATTGCCAACGCAGGCCGGATCAGACAGCATGGCGCCGCTCATAGTGGCAATGCGTCGGCTGTTATCCACCATACGATGACCCTAAATTTCAAACCGCCGCTGCAGAATGTATGTCTGCTGCGCCTGTCCGCGATCGGCGATACCTGCCACGCGGTGGCGGCGCTTCGAGCCTTCCAAGCGGCGTGGCCGGAGACTCGGTTCACCTGGATCATCGGCAAGCTCGAAGCCAAGCTGATGACGTCGATTCTCCCTGAAATCGAGTTTATCACCTTCGATAAGAGTAGAACCCTCCGCGAGCTGCGGCGCCTGCACTCCGCTTTGCGCGGGCGGCGCTTCGATCTTCTGCTCGACTTTCAACTGTCGTTTCGCGCGAGCCTGGTGAGCAGCCTGGTTCGAGCGCCGATCAAACTCGGCTTCGATCGGCCGCGTGCGCGCGAGCTGCAATGGTGGTTCACCAACGCGCGCATTGCGCCCGCGGCTTCCGAACACGTGCTCGATTCGTTCATGGGATTCGTGCGGGCTTGCGGGATCGAACCCGCGGCGCCGCGATGGGACCTCAAGCTGCCCGCGCAGGCGCTCGCGTACGCCCGCGGCATCGTCACGGACGACCGGCCGACACTGCTGATCAGCCCCTGTTCCAGCCACCCGGAGCGAAACTGGCCGGCGGAACGCTACGCCGCGGTGGCGCAATACGCCGCCGCCGCACACCACATGCGGGTGGTGCTGGTCGGCGGCCGCAGCGCCGTCGAGTCTCAAATGGGCACGGCAATTGCCGCCCGCGCGCCGGTGGTCAACCAGATCGGCAAGGATACTTTGCCGGAGCTCCTCGGACTCCTTTCCATGAGCACGGTGCTGCTGTCGCCGGATTCCGGTCCCGCTCACATGGCCACCATGGTGGGGCTGCCGGTGATCGGTCTGTATGCGGCCACCAATCCGGCGCGCGCAGGTCCCTACTACAGCCGGCAATGGTGCGTCGACAAGTACGATGAGGCCGCGCAAAAATTCTTGGGCAAACCCGCCGCGCAAATTCCCTGGACCACCAAGATTGAGCGCGCCGGCGTCATGGACCTGATCGGCGTGAGCGACGTGACCGCCAAGCTCGATGCGTTACAATCCGTTCATGAACGAAATCAAGGTCCCCATCTCCCCCGGTGAGCTGCTCGACAAGATCACCATCCTGCGCATCAAGTCGCAGCGTATGACCGATCCCGCCAAGCTTGCCAACGTGCGTCTCGAACTGCGCGCGCTCGAGGAGACCTGGGGCGCGTCGGAGTACGCGAGAATCGACGTCGCCGCGGACGTCGCCGCGTTGCTGGCCGTCAACGAGCGCCTGTGGGTGATCGAGGACGACATTCGCGACAAGGAACGCGCGCAGGCCTTCGATGCGGAATTCATCCGGCTGGCGCGTGCGGTCTACTTCGAAAACGACGAGCGGGCCGCCATCAAGCGTCGCATCAACACCGCTCTCGGCTCCGGCATCGTCGAGGAAAAGTCCTACCGCGCTTATTAACGCAGGGTGTACTCGGCCCCGCAGTAGGGACACTTCGCCCATCCGGTGCTCTCGATCGCCAGATAGACCTTGGGATGTGAATTCCACAGGTACATGTCCGGCATCGGGCAGGACAGCGGTAAATCCGCCGCGGTCACGGTGTACTGATGCTGCGCATTCGCCTGAATCAATGCTGCCATCATTGCTCCTCAAATGTTTCACGCCAGATCTCAACCACCCGGGCACGTGTCGCGGCATACGGGGCCGCCTCGACCACCCGCTCTCCCTGCCCCTCGAGCGACAGATGATGCAGCACCGTGCGGTAGCCGATATAGGCCTGCGTCAGCCATTGCGCAGCCGCCGCGCCGAGCACGCCGGCGGCCGCCAATCCCTCGAGTTGGCGGATATTATCAGTGTAAGTCAGCAGTTCCGGATGAGTATTCGCCGCCGCCAGCACCCGGTACTGCACCAGAAACTCGATGTCGGCGATGCCGCCCGCGTCCTGCTTGATGTCGAATTGTCCGGTGGCCGCCTTGGACAATTCGCGCTGCATGCGCAGGCGCATCTCCGCGACGTCGCTGCGCAAGGTGCCGCGATGCACCGCCGTGCACAGTATACGGCGGCGCGCCGCCTCGAAGGCATGGCAAAGAGTCTCGGCGCCCGCCACGGCGCGCGCGCGCAGCAGCGCCTGGTGCTCCCAGGTCCAGGCGTCCTGCACCTGGTAGCGCTCGAATGCGTCGATGCCCGTCATCAGGAATCCGCCCTTGCCGTTCGGCCGCAGCCGCATGTCCACCTCGTACAGGCGGCCGGCCGCGGAATGCATGGTGAGCAGATGCACGATGCGTTGCCCCAGCCGCAGAAAGAACAGCCCGTTGTCGAGCGGGCGCGCCGCCCGGGTGTGCTGAATCGCCCCGCTCGAGTCGTGCAGAAAAACCAGGTCGAGATCGGAACCGTAGCCGAGCTCCAGCCCCCCCAGCTTGCCGTAGCCGGCAACGGCGACGCGGACCTGGCGTAGATCCGCCTCCTCCTCGCCGCAGCACGGGATCCCATAGACCTCCGTCATCTGCTGCCAGGCGAGATCCATGCAGCATTGAATGATGAGCTCGGCGATGTCGGTCAGCCGGTCGCTCACCTTCATGAGCGGCAGCCGGCCGGTCAGGTCGGCAAGCGCCACCGTGAACACGGCCACCTTCTGGAATTGGCGCAGCGCCTCCACCTGCCGCTCCGGATCGTCGGCGGGCAGCCGTTCTGTGCGCGCCGCGAGCTCCTCGACGAAGCTCTGCCGCGACGGCAGCTCATCGAACGCCTTGGCATCGATCAGCTCGTCCAACAGCAGGGGAAAGTCGGCGATCTGCCGCGACAGAAAACCGCTGATGGCGCACACGTCGATCAGGCGCTGGAGCGCGGCGGGCTGCTCCGTGAGCAGCGCCAGATACGACGAGCGTGTGCCGATCGCCTCCAGCACCCGCAGGCAACGCTGCACCAGTTGGGCGGGATTCGGCCGCTGCGCGGCGGTATTCAGCACGCGGCCGAGTACGACGTGCAGGCGCCGCCGGCCGGCCTCATCCAGCCGCTTATAGGACGCCGAGTGCCGATAGGCCTCCAGAGTCACCGCGAGCTCCGCGATCTGGCCGCGCGGAAAGCCGCTGCGCTCGAGTTCCTCGCCCATATCGGCATCGTCGGACGCCAGCCAATCCGCGCCCGCCTCGGCATCGTTCACCCGGGGACCTCCGGACAGCAAGGCCTCGAATTGCCTCGCCACGGTGGCGCGCGCCGAATCGATGCGCGCGACGCAGGCGGCCCAGTCGGGAGAATCCATGTTCATGCTCAACCGCGCCTGATCCATGGGGTCGTCCGGAAGCGAGTGCGCCTGTTCGTCACGAATCATTTGCAAGGCATTCTCAGCCTTGCGCAGCACCAGATAGGCGTCCGTCAATTCGGCCACCTCCACCGCCGACATCAGCTTCGAGCCCGCCAGCAGCGGCAACACTTCGAGCAGAGAGGATTTTTGTAGGCGCCGGTCGCTGCCGCCGCGAACCAATTGCGTCGACTGCACGATGAACTCGATCTCGCGAATGCCGCCCCTGCCGAGCTTCAGATGTTGATCGAGTTCGCGCCGCGACACCTCGCGCGCGATCATTGCCTTCATGTCGCGCAACGACTCGATCACGCCGAAATCGAGATAGCGGCGGTACACGAACGGCCTCACGAATTCGGGGTACGCGAGCGCGTAAGCGTCGACCCCCACGATGGGGCGCGCCTTGATCCAGGCGTAGCGCTCCCAGTCGCGGCCGTGCTCCTGCAGATAGTGCTCCAGCGAGCTCAAGGCTACGACCAGGGAACCGCTCTCGCCGAACGGCCGCAGACGCATGTCGACGCGAAACACGAACCCGTCCTCGTTCCTGGCGTCGAGCAGCCGGATGAGCTCTCGGCCGACGCGATTGAAATATTCCTCGTTATCAACTTCGCGCGGCCCGTCCGTCTGCCCGCCCTCCGAGAACAGAAATATGAGGTCGATGTCCGACGAGAAGTTCAGTTCGCGCCCGCCGAGCTTGCCCATGCCGAGCACGATCAGCGGAACCTCGTTGAGCGCCGCACTACGCGGCCGGCCGAAGACCGGCTCCAGATGCGCTTGAGCGCAGCTTGCGGCGGCGCGAATGGCGGCATCCGCAAAATCCGACAGCGCATGCAGAGTTTCCGTCACCGCGGAACGTCCGGCGATATCGCGCCAGGCGATGCGCAGCAATTCGCGCCGCCGCCATTCGCGCAGGATGCGTTGCGCCTCCGCCGTCGTCGCGGCCGCCGCCGCGCGCGATTCATAGTCGGCGCTTGCCGCGCGGGCGTCGGACGGTTCCAGGTGGCGCGCGAACCAGCCGAGTGCTTGGTGGTCCTGAATCAATACCGAGGCGACGAACTCGCTGCCGGCCGCCACCCGCGGCAGCTCATCGCGCAGGCCTTGGGGAAGCTCCGCGTGGGCCCGGCGAAAGGCTTCGCCGCCGCTCGCGCGCTCCCACCAGCGGGCCAGCGGCTCGCGCAAGATCTCGGGGATTATTTTCATCGAATCGCCAAAATAAACAATCGGGGGAAGGGCAGGAGCACCGAACCATCCGGCAGCGGCGGATAGGCGCGCGCCACGGCGGCCGTATAGCGCTCGAGGTAGGCCGCGCGCGATCCGGCCTCGAGCGGCTCCAAGAATGGCCGCAGGCCGCTGCCCTTGAACCATTCTACGATCGCGGCCGCCCCACCCGGCAGCGCGTGATAGTACGTGGTGCGCCAGATATCCACCTTGCCGCACAAAGGACGCAGCAGCTGGTAGTACTCAGGTGCGCTGCCGATCGGGGTGCGGCTCGCCGCAGCCGCGGCCAGCGCCTGCGCCCAGGGTCCTGCCGCGGCCGTCTCGCGCATCAACTGATGTGCGGGAACACCCAGGTTGTCGGGCATTTGAATGGCGAGGGCGCCGCCCAACGCAAGTTTCGCAACCAGCGCGGGCAGCACGGTGGCGTGATCGGGCACCCACTGCAGCAGGGCATTCGCCAGCAACACGTCGAACGGTCCCGGGTCCTTCCACCCTTGGACATCCGCGATCGCGAATCGCGCCTGAGGCAGCCGGCGGCGGGCTGCCTCAATCATGTCGGAGGAACTGTCGAGCCCTTGGACCGCCGCGTCGGGAAATCGGGCAGCCAAAACCTCGGTCGAATTGCCCGGCCCACAACCCAAATCGACCACCGATCGGGCCTCGTTGAGGGGGATGGCCGACACCAGATCCCGTACCGGGCGGGTGCGTTCGTCCTCGAAGATCGTGTACTGCTTGGCGGACCAGGTCACCGCCGAGATGGTACGGTGTAACTAGTTATAAATAAAGGGAAAACACCCAGATTCGCGTGGTGATTTCGCCGCGGGAAAGTTATAGAATACTGGATATAATCACAGTATTGGGAGTCCCTTATGGACGGCGGAACAGTCATCTCTTTAGAGGAATTGGAGGCCCAAATCACCGAGCTTGCCGGTCATCTGAATGCCGCGAACTACCGCTGGCTCACCCTGATCGCCGAGTTCGACCGCCGCAACGGCTGGTCTGACGGCAAACTGCCGTCCTGCGCTCACTGGCTGAATTTCAAGTGCGGTCTGAATCTAGGTGCGGCGCGCGAAAAGGTCCGCGTCGCACACGCACTCGAGGGCTTGCCCAAGATTGCGGCTTCCATGTCACGTGGGGAACTGAGCTATTCCAAGGCCAGGGCGCTGACCCGAGTTGCTTGCGCGGCGACCGAGGACGCCCTCCTCATGATCGCTCTGCACGGCACCGCCCATCATGTGGAGCGGCTGGTACAGGGCTATCGTAGGGCGCAGGAAGCGCAAGAGCTGTCCCGCGAGGCCCAACAGCACGCGAATCGCGCAGTGAGTTACTGGTTCGACGAGGACGGCAGCCTGCTGCTCAAGGCCCGATTGCCCGCGGCGGCGGGCGCGATGCTGATCAAGGCGCTCGACGCCGCGCTCGAAACTCTTCCTCAGAACGAGATTTCCGCCAAGAAGGACGAGGAGCGGCCCATCCCGCGCGCGGCACGGCGCGCCGATGCGCTGGCCGCGGTGGCCGAGACCTTCCTCGCCCAGTCCGATGCGTCGTCGAACACCGCCGACCGCTTTCAGGTCGTCGTGCACGTCGATGCCGAGACTTTGCGTACCTCTGCAGCCGGCCGCTGTGAGATCGAGCATGGGCCGGCGCTCCCCGCCGAGACGGTGCGCCGCCTCTCCTGCGATGCCAGCCTGATCAGCGTGCTGGAGAACGAGCGGGGCGAGCCGCTCGACGTGGGGCGCAAGACCCGCAGCATTCCACCCGCTATACGCCGCGCCCTCAACACCCGCGATGCCGGCTGCCGCTTCCCCGGCTGCACACACCAGCGCTACGTCGACGCACACCACATCGAGCACTGGGCCGATGGAGGAGACACCAAGCTGTCGAACCTGGTGACCTTATGCCGCTTGCATCATAGGCTCGTGCACGAGGGCGAAATCACCGTCGAGAGCGACCCCGGCGGCGGCTGGCGCTTCCTGCATCCGGACGGCCGGCACTACGAAGTCATTCGCTGTAGCGAGTACGAGGACTACGACTGGGAAGACCTGGAACGCACCCATACCGCGCTCGGCATTCACATTGACAGCAAAACGGCCGCCACTCGCTGGCGCGGCGAGCGCATGGACTACGATCTGGGTGTCTGGGTACTTTGTCAGCAGGCCGAGCGCGGCCGCCGTCAGATCAAGGTGGATGACGTTTCCGCGGAAACGTTGCAGGACGAACACGCTACTCTCGAGGAGGACTATCAGTGACCATTCACCTTGAACTTTTGGCCGCCAATCGACAGGTCGTTCCACTTCGGCGGGGTCGAGGCAATATTGCCCTTGGCCAACTGGTCGAATAAATCCCAACCGTATCTGCCGGCCGATTCCGAGCGATCTACATAGAGCGAGCCCACGCGCACCCACTGGCCGGCCCGGTTCTCATAGACAAGCCCGCTGCCATCCGTCAAGAAAACAAACTCCTCGGAGTTGTCGCGATTCAAGTCGATGTATAGGCCCGCAGCCCTATCCAACACATTCCGGAACGCAAATCCCGTGCTCCGCGAAGCCAGATCTGCGCTAAGCGCGCCGCTTAAGTTTTGATCGAGAGTGCGGCCCGCCGGATAGATGCGAAGCTTGGCGACGGCGGCGGCAACCGCCGCGGCGCCCAATGTCGGCGACGCCTCCCAACGCGTCGTTTGCGCGAGCAGTCGCGTTGCCGACAGGCGAATGTTTTCCGCGTCCGGACCTGACTGTAGGTCCGCCAGTTCCTGCAGCTTGGCCCGCCCGTAGTTACCGGAGTCAAAGCGCAGGTACCGCAGCGGCGTATCTTGCATGATGCCGTACCGGTTCGATTGCCCGTCTTCCGTGGCCGCAAGCCCCCGCGCGCGAATCAGCCGGAACTGGCTGTCGGCCGCCAGACGATAAGGCGACAGCAGCGGCGTCAGCGCCGCGCACAGTAGGGCGATGAGGGCGATCGCAACGGCCACATTGACGCGCGACATGCCGGCGAGCCAGGCGCCGCTGCCGAAAGCCGCCCTGGCATATCCGACGGCATAGAGCAGCGCCGCGCCGGCCACTATGAGTGCCCAAACCCGTCCGACCGTCAAACCATAGTGATGGTTGCGCATCATCAGTGCGTAGAACGCCGTTGCGGAAATGATCACTGTGAGCGGCACCACCATTCGCAAGCACTGCGCCACCCATTTCGGATACGGCTGAGACACCGAACCGTCTCTAAATGCGGCATTCAATAGGAGCACCACGACGGCCATCAACCACAGCAGCCATGCCGCGCCGATCGCCTTTTTTCCGGTGAATACCAGGCCGGGCAGTTTGAACACCAATGCACCCGTGAAAAACACGAGGATGACGCCGGCCAACAGCCCCAGCCACTTGAGCACGTTGAGCAATTGCTCGAGGACGACGGCCGTCAGCCGTTCGATCGAGCCGATCAGGTGCAGCGCGCAGCCGAACGTCAGCGACGTCACCGGATAGACGAAGATCGGTTCGCGGAACAACTCCCGGAAGTATTCGATGCCCAGCATGTGAAACAGCGTCTGCCACAGAAACAACAGCAGCCAAAACAGGGCGGTGAACAGCGCCGCCTCGGCGAGCGTCAGTTTGTTGCGCCACGCATTGGCGAACAGCGCGGGATACTGCATGGTCCAGCGTCCCGCCGCGAGCCGGACCTGGGCGAAGGGAAGAGCCATCAGCCACAAAACGATCAGCACGAACGCAAATGGAAAATATTCGTCGGCGTCGCGGAAGAGTTCGGGCCCTCCGGGGAAGACGTCAGCGCCGTGGTGCCATCCAAAATAGAAAAAGGCGGCCGCGAGAATCGCCACGAGCCGCCACATCGGCGCTGCGCGCGCGTAATCGGCCAACATCTGGACGGTAAGAGGAACGAACACCGCCAGCGCATAAAGCGCCATCAGCCACGCCTGATTCGTCGCCGGCCAATGATGGAACTCGAGCGAGTGATGCAGCCCATACAGGGACCAGCCCTGAATGACAGCCGCAAGCAATATGAACGGTAGCGCCGGCATGTATTGGCTCCCCGGATGGAGAGCCAATACTGACACAGAAGAGCAGCGGGCCGTCTACTGGGTCGGCGCTGCCTGCAATCGGCTTCCGGTGACTTCGACATCGACTCGCCGATCCGGCGCGAGACAACGGATCAGTTCCGGGGTTCGACGCTGACCTTGGCACTCATCTGGCTTCGTGACCGGGGCTGAGCCGTCTGCGCCTTGCGCGGAGATCTTGCCTTCGGGTATCCCCGCAGTGTCCACCAGGTAGGACTTCACCGCCTCGGCGCGGCGCTCCGACAGTTTCTGATTGTATTCATGCCCGCCGATTCGGTCCGTATATCCAGTGACCGTGATGACGTCGAACTGATCGCCCCGAAGTTGCGCGGCAAAGGTATCGAGCGCTTCCTTGCCTGCGGGCTTCACGGTCGACTTGTTGAAGTCGAACAACGAGTCCGCGGAGAAACTCACCCTCTTCCGTATCGGGGGCGGGGGAGGAGGCGGCGGCGGCGGTGGCGGCGGCGGCTCAACCGCAGCGACGGGCGGTGGTGGCGGCGGCGGTGGCGGTGGTGGCGGAGGAGGCGCGACACCAAATCGATACAGCAGGCCGACCGTAAACAAATCGATGTCGCCTTTGTTGCCGACGGCATCGTCAACCCGATATCGCTCAGCCTCGGCACGCATACCCCAAGACCGGGTCAATGCGTACTGAAGACCAAAACCGTATTTGTAGTTTCCGGCATGCTCGCTGCGATCGGGATCCGGCACGACTACGGCACCGTAGCCAACGAAGACGTCTTTGGTATAGGCGTAGTCGTACCCGAAGCGGCCGAATGCCGAGAACTTTTCCGTGAACGGCAGAAAGACGACGGCGTCGAGATTGGCACCCTGGAACTTGGCGTCGCCGGTCAGCCCGCCCGAAGGCACGGTATTGGCGGTATATCCGAACCTGCCGAGGTCGAAATACCCGCTTTCCAGGGCAAAGTATTTGTTGAACTGATAGCCACCGAATGCTTTGTAGCCGAAATGATGGTTGTCGTCCTTGAGCGCCGTGGTGTCGAATCCCTCGTCCAACAGATTGCTGCGGATTCGCGTGTCGTCGATATTCGCTCTCGACTGACCTGCATTCGCGCCGATGTACCAACCGGAGTCGTCGTCCGCCAGCGCGAATGAGCCGGCAGTCACCGCGAGCATCGCTGCCGCCAGCGTCCCCAAGGTTCTTGATGATTTCACTGTACCTCCAAGCACGATTTTGTGTTCCATGGCGTTACGGGGCCGGCACGTTGATGACGGTGTCGACCAGGGTGACGGATGAAAGCAACGACAATACCCGGCCGTTCAGGGTCACGACGTCGACACTGCCGACGGTCGAGAATGCGGCTCCTGCCTGGGCAATGATGGTTCCGACCATCGTTCCCCCGCCGCCCGGGTTGATGGTGGCGGCAGAGCCCACTTGCCAGAACACGTTCTTGGCCTGAGCGCCGCCGGTGAGGATGATGCTTCTGGGAGCACCCGCGGCGCCCACGGTGAGCGACGTGGCCATCTGAAACACCCAGACAGCGTTCGCGTTGCCGCCGGCGTCGAGGGTGAGATCCGAACCCGTGATCAGGAACGTTCCTGCCGGGGCCGTATAAGTGCCGGGTGCCAGCGTGAGGCCGCCAAGATTGCCGCCGGGATTTGCCCCGGACGGCAAGCCCTTCAGAACCCCGTACGCAGTTGTTGCAGCGGCAAGGGCGCTGTCCGCGATGGTGCAATAGGACGTGTTCTCCGCGCCGGAGGTGGGTCCGGTGGTGGACGTCGTGCAGGTATAGATCGTCCCGTTCACGGTTCCAATGTTTGCCGGCGTTTCGGTATAGATGTCGCCGGCCGTATCGTTGAACCCGGTAATCGACGAAGTGGCCGTCGCAATGGTCCCGATATCGCCATTGATCACGGTCAAGGTCCCGGTGTTGGTCATGCCGGCGGTTCCGCCGAAGTCCCCGAACGGAGCCGCTGCGCCAAGGGGCACGGGGGCCAGACAAGTTCCGGTCGCGGGGCCTGCCGTGAATCTCCAGGTGAAGTCGCTCAGCATGTCATCGGCCGGAACCCCGAGGTCCTTGACGCCGTTGGCGCCGCCGATGATCGTGGCCGTATAAGTGCCGCCGTTGGTGAGGGCGTTCTGCGGCGTGAACGTCGCAATGGTTCCCGTGGCAGCATCAAGCGACACGGAAGCCGCGGTGACGGCAGTCAACGCGGGGGAAGGCCCCGTTACCGTGAAGGTCACCGCATTGAGCGTGCTGGGGTCCATCCGCAGACCAGCGGGCACACTGAAGGTCGCGTTGACGGCGGCGTTCGGACACACACCAGTCTCCGCCGCGGTGGGATTGGTGGATTGTACCGTGACGTTCGTCGACGTGATCGCGGCCGACGCAGTAAAGGTCCACACATAGTTGCTTGCCGCAGGCAGTGCCGCTTGATTCCCCGCCAGCGCATTGCCCGCCAGATCCGTCGCCGCAGTGGTAATCGTTGCCGTATAAGTCGCGCCGACGGTTAGCGGAGCTGCCGGTGTGAAGATCGCGGTGTTGGAACCGAGCTGATAGCTCACAGTGCCCGTGGGAGATACGCAGGGTGACGCGCAGGTGACCGTGAAGCTGGTGTCGCTGAAGGTCGAGGGCGCCATCGCTTCAGTGAAGGTTGCCGTGATCGCCGAATTGGCCGGTACGCCGGTGGTCGGGCCCGGCGTCGTCGTGGCCGGGACGGTGACCGTAACTCTGGGGCGGGTCACGTCTGATGTGGTCCCCGTCGTAAATTTCCATACATAGGGACTGGTCAATGCGAGGCCGGTCGCGAGACTCGTGGCCCCGGTGATCGTGACGGTGTAGAGCTGGCTGGGCGCGAGATTCGCCGCCGGCGTATAGGTCGCGTCGGCTTTCCCGGCATCGAGCGCCACTGCCCCGGTGGGATTCACGCAAGGTGCCGCGCAGGTCACAGTGAAGCTCGCCGCACCGGTGATCGGCGCCATCGGCTCGCTGAACTCGGCGGCGACCGCGGTGTTGATCCCTACACCGGTGGCGTTGTTGGCCGGCGCCACGGCAGTGACCGTGGGCGCGACCGGCGTCGAGACCGTTGTAAATTTCCACACGTAGGGAGCGGCCAATGCAATGCCGCCCGCACGACTCGTGGCCCCGGTGATCGTGGCGGTGTAGAGCGTAAGCGGCACGAGAGCCGTCCCCGCCGTCAACGTGAACGTTGCAATGGTGTTCGCCGCGTTGAGCGCCGCCGTGCCGACGGGGCTGACACAGGGCGCTGCGCAAGTTACCGTAAAGCTCGCCGCGCCGCTGATCGGAGCCATCGGCTCATTGAACGTCGCAGTAACCGTGGTGGTGACCGGCACGCCCGTCGCATTGCTGAGGGGCGTCACGGCGGTGACCATCGGCGCGAGTGTTGCGACGCCTGTGCCTAGAATGGGATCTCGGCTGCAGCCTGCCGCCAAAATACCCAGCAGTAATGCCGTGGACCACGCCGTGTGTTTGGAAAAGCCTTTGAATGCGCGCATCGAGAGTTGCTCCTAATTCCACTGCGCGCCCGCATCTCGGACATTCCGTGTGCCGGCGCTTTGCGGATCGGAGTGTCTGCCTCTCGCCTGCGAACGTCCGTACGGTGGCGCTCATAGATGCCGATTGAGCGTGGAGCGCCGGCTGCAATATTTACAATCGCCGCGCAAAAAAAAGAGCGGACCGAAGTCCGCTCTCTTTCGACAATTCCGGTGTTGACCGGTATTACATGTCCATTCCGCCCATGCCACCCATGCCGCCGCCCGGGGCGCCATGTGCATGCTCATCGTCCTTCGGCGACTCTGCGATCATGACTTCCGTCGTGAGCAGCAGGCCCGAGACCGAAGCGGCGTTCTGCAGAGCCAGACGCGTCACCTTGGTGGGATCCAGAATGCCCATTTCGATCATGTCGCCATACTCGCCCGTGGCCGCGTTGTAGCCGAACGTGCCCTTGCCCTCGCGGACCCGGTTCAGAACGACTGCGGCGTCTTCGCCCGCGTTGCTCACGATCTGACGCAGCGGCTCTTCGATCGAGCGGGCCAGGATCTTGATGCCCGTGGTCTGATCTTCGTTGGCGCCCGTCAGCTTCTCGATGGCCTTCAACGCGCGCACCAGCGCCACGCCGCCGCCCGGAACCACGCCCTCTTCCACGGCCGCACGGGTTGCATGCAGCGCGTCTTCGACGCGGGCCTTCTTTTCCTTCATTTCGATTTCGGTCGCGGCACCGACTTTGATCACGGCAACACCGCCGGAGAGCTTGGCAACGCGCTCCTGGAGTTTTTCCTTGTCGTAATCGGAAGTCGCTTCCTCGATCTGCTGGCGAATGCTCTCGACGCGGCCCTTGATGTCCGCAGCCTTGCCGGCTCCGTCGATGATGGTGGTGTTCTCTTTCTCCACCAGCACTTTCTTCGCCTCGCCCAAGTCGTTCAGCGTCGCCTTCTCGAGCGACAGGCCGACTTCATCGGAGATCACCGTACCGCCCGTGAGGATGGCGATGTCCTGCAGCATGGCCTTGCGGCGATCGCCGAAGCCCGGCGCCTTGGTGGCGGCGACTTTGACGATGCCGCGGATGGTGTTGACCACCAGCGTGGCAAGCGCTTCGCCTTCCACATCCTCGGCGACGATGAGCAGCTGGCGGCCGCCCTTCGCAATGGCTTCCAGCAAGGGGAGCAATTCGCGGATGTTGGAGATCTTCTTGTCCACCAACAGGATCAGGGGCTTGTCGAGCTCGGCGCTCTGGCTCTGCTGATTGTTGATGAAGTACGGCGACAGATAGCCGCGGTCGAACTGCATGCCTTCGACCACTTCGAGCTCGTTCTCGAGGCCCGAACCTTCCTCAACCGTGATCACGCCTTCCTTGCCGACTTTCGCCATCGCATCCGCGATGGTCTTGCCGATGCTCTCGTCCGCGTTCGCGGAGATGGTCGCGACCTGCGCAATGGACTTCGGATCCTTCGCCGGCTTGGAGAGCTTCTTGAGCTCTTCGGTCGCCACGGTGACGGCCTGGTCGATACCGCGCTTCAGATCCATCGGGTTGATGCCCGCGGCGACGGCCTTGAGGCCTTCGCGGATGATGGCTTGCGCCAGCACGGTCGCGGTGGTGGTGCCGTCGCCGGCTTCATCGGAGGTGTTGGAAGCGACTTCCTTCACCATCTGCGCGCCCATGTTCTCGAACTTGTCCTTGAGCTCGATCTCTTTGGCGACCGAGACACCGTCCTTCGTGACGGTGGGAGCGCCGAAGCTCTTGTCGAGCACGGCATTGCGGCCCTTGGGACCCAGCGTGACCTTCACGGCATTCGCCAGAATATTCACGCCCTTGAACATGCGTTGCCGAGCGTCGTCGCTAAAGCGTACGTCTTTTGCTGCCATTTGCTGATACCTCTATAAATTGATAAGCGGGAAGTGAATTACTTGCCTTCGACCACGGCCATGACGTCTTCTTCACGCATGACAACCAGTTCATCGCCATCCATTTTCACTTCGGTGCCGCTGTACTTACCGAAAAGAATCTTGTCGCCGACCTTGAGGTCCAGCGGGCGAATCTCGCCGTTCTCCAAAATCTTGCCCTTGCCGACGGCGACCACTTTGCCGAAGATCGGCTTCTCGGTAGCCGTATCCGGAATCACGATGCCGCCGGGCGACTTTCGCTCTTCCTCTTCTCGTTTCACGATCACGCGGTCATGAAGGGGACGAATCTTCATAAGACAAGACTCCTAATGCTTGGAATTCGGGGTTTGTAAGAAGGAAGGGGGGGTTATTAGCACTCCCTACCTGTGGCTGCTAATGATAGCGTCAGATTCGGCCGTTTCAAGACCTACGTCACTAAATTTTTGCTGTATCGCAGCATGATATGGCTGCTATAGAGTGCGCGGATGAAGATTTTGCTCGCCACCGTATTGCTGCTCCTTGCCGGAGTTTCAAGCGCCAAACCCTGGTGGATGCGCGATTCCGCTTCGAATGAAACCGACTTCCTGCCCCCGGACGTGGCCTTCCGGGTGAGCGCCGGTGTCGACGGCGACATCATAAAAGTGCGCTGGGTGATTGCGGACGGCTACTACCTGTACCGCCAAAGAATGGCCATCAGGGCGGAAAGCCCGGATCTCGTGACTCTCGCGCCTGCCATGCCGCCGGGGGTGATCAAGGTCGATCCGTACTTCGGCAGCCAGGAAATCTACCGGCAACAGGTGGAAGCCGCGGTTCGCTTCACCCGCATCGATGGGGGCGCCCATCCCCTGCAAATCAAGGTGATTTACCAGGGTTGCGCCGATGCCGGCCTGTGCTACCCGCCCATCACCAAGGTGATATATCCGGAGGTGTCGCGCGCTGTCGCAACGGCGGGGTCCCACCCCTTCGAGGGGATCGCCATTCTCGCCGGCGGTGTCGCCTTTCTGCTGGCGGGCCTGTTGCTACGCAAGGGACGCAAGATAGAACTTCCCGCGGCATGAACAGGCGGATCGCGGTCATTGCCCTGCTGGCGTTAGGGATGGCCGCCGGAGCATGGTTCCAGTTCACTCGTCGCAGCCCGGAGGGCCCCACCGCAGTCAGGGTAGCCGCGGGGGAAGCCGGCACGCCCGACTCCGGCGATTTCGCCGGCGAATTGCCATCGGCCACGATCCCACCGCCCAAAATCCCGGATCGGCTGCCCCAGTTCTCCCTGGAGGACCGCTCGGGCAAAACCACCCCGATCGCGTCCTTTGCCGGCAAGTCGTTGATCATCAACTTCTGGGCCACTTGGTGCGCGCCCTGTCGCAGCGAAATACCGCTGCTCGAGACCCTGCAGGCCGAATGGGCGGTGCGGGGCGCGAGCGTCGTCGGGATCGCCGTGGACCACCGCGACGAGGTGCTGGAGTTCGCCGACCGATTCAAGATCGGCTATCCGCTGCTCATCGGCGAGCAGGACGCTCTCGACGCTGCCGCATCTTTTGGGGTGGCATCGCCCGTATTCCCATTCACGGTATTCACAGACCGCCGCGGGGAGGTCGTCGCCCTGTTCATCGGCGAGCTGCACAAGCCCCAGGCCGAGCTCATCCTTTCGCAGGTGCAGCAATTGAACGACGGTCAGATCGAGCTGCCGGCTGCCCGACGCGCCATAAGCGCGGGTTTGAGCGCGCTGCGCTCTAGCACGTAGGGAGAAGTTCGCCGCCGAAGCTTGCCATTTCACCCCAATTTCTGGTTATTATCGCGGACCTTTGCAACGCCGCGCGGACGGACCTTAAGGACTGATGGCTGGAATTCTGCTGCTCAATGGTCCGAACTTGAATCTCCTGGGGCTGCGCGAGCCGGAGATTTACGGTTCTGCCAGCCTGCAAAGCATCGAGGCCAAGCTCGCCGACCTCGCTCGGGCCCGCGGCCACACCCTGGCCGCGTTCCAGAGCAACGCCGAACACGAGCTGATCGCCAAGATACAGTCGGCGAAACGCGAAGGCTACGCGTTCGTCATCATCAACCCGGCGGGCTACTCGCACACCAGCATCGCCCTGCGCGACGCCTTTCTGGCTGTAGCGCTGCCCTTCATCGAAGTGCACTTGAGCAACGTCTTTGCGCGGGAGACTTTTCGGCACCATTCCTACTTATCCGACATCGCGGCCGGATGCATCTTCGGGCTGGGGCCCATCGGCTACGAGCTCGCGCTCGAAGCCGCATGCGCCCGCCTCACCAAGACACAATGAATTAAGGGGTTCGCGGATGGATATTCGCAAGGTAAAGAAATTGATCGAGCTGCTGGAGGAATCCGGCATCTCGGAGCTGGAGATCTCCGAGGGCGAGGAGTCGGTGCGCATCAGCCGCCATCCGCGGATGGCCATGCAGGCCCCTTTGGGCGTCGCGAGCCCGATGGTGCAGGCGGCGCCGCAGGTCGTGGCGGCCACTCCGGCAACCTCCGCCGGCGAGCACAAACCGCGCAACGACGACCACACCGTCACCTCGCCCATGGTGGGCACCTACTACTCGGCCGCCTCTCCCGGCTCCAAGTCGTTCGTCGAGATCGGCAGCGAAGTGAAGGTCGGCCAGATTCTGTGCATCATCGAAGCCATGAAGATGATGAATCAAATAGAGTCCGACAAGGCGGGGCGTGTCACCGCGATACTCGCGAAGAACGGCGAGCCGGTCGAGTTCGGTCAACCGCTGTTCATAATTGAATGATTGAAAAGGTCGTCATCGCTAATCGCGGCGAGATCGCTCTTCGGATCTTGCGCGCCTGCCGCGAGCTCGGCATCAAGACCGTCGCAGTTCACTCGACCGCCGATTTCAACACCAAACACGTACTGCTCGCCGACGAGACCGTCTGCATCGGTCCGCCGCAGTCCGCCCTGTCGTACCTCAACATGCCCGCCATCATCAGCGCCGCCGAGGTGACCGACTCGGTCGCCATCCACCCCGGCTACGGGTTTCTGAGCGAGAACGCGGACTTCGCCGAGCGCGTCGAGAAGAGCGGCTTCATATTCGTGGGACCCCGGGCGGAGACCATCCGCTTGATGGGCGACAAGGTCTCCGCCATCAAGGTCATGAAGGCATCGGGCGTACCCTGTGTGCCGGGCTCGGACGGACCTCTTGGGGCCGACGCCGACGAGAACTTCCGCATCGCCAAGGACATCGGCTATCCGGTGATCATCAAGGCCTCCGGCGGCGGCGGCGGCCGCGGCATGCGGGTGGTGCACACCGACGCCTCCCTGCTGAACGCCATCAGCGTCACCCAGTCGGAGGCGCTCGCCGCCTTCGGCAATGCCCAGGTGTACATGGAGAAGTTCCTGGAGAGGCCCCGGCACATCGAGTTCCAGGTGCTCGCCGACAACTACGGCAACGTGGTGCACCTGGGCGAGCGCGACTGTTCCATGCAGCGCCGCCACCAGAAAGTCATCGAAGAGGCTCCCGCGCCGGGATTGACGGCCAAGCAGCGCAAGACCATGGGCGAACGCTGCGCCCGGGCGTGCCGGGAAGTCGGCTACCGCAACGCGGGCACTCTCGAGTTCCTCTACCAGGACAATGAGTTCTACTTCATCGAAATGAACACCCGGGTGCAGGTCGAACATCCGGTGACCGAGCTCGTGACCGGCATCGACATCGTCAAGGCCCAGTTGCTCATTGCGGCCGGTGAGCCCTTGGGGTTCAGCCAGAGCGACATCCAGATTCGCGGCCATGCGGTGGAATGCCGGATCAACGCGGAGGACGCGAAGACCTTCGTTCCCTCGCCCGGACCCATCCGTCTCTGGCACTCGCCCGGCGGGCCTGGGATTCGGGTCGACAGCCACGTCTACACCGGCTACAACGTACCGCCGTTCTACGACTCCATGATCGGCAAGGTCATCGCCTACGGCGACACTCGCGACACGGCCATCGCACGCATGCGCAACGCCCTGGCGGAGATGGTCGTCGAAGGGATCAAAACCAATATTCCCCTGCATCAAGAGATATTCAATCACTCTGCCTTCCGCCAGGGCGGCACGGACATCCATTATCTAGAGCGACGCCTGGGATTGAAGTAGCACGCGTACTGACGATGCCGTTCTACGAAATTGAATTTCCGCTCGCGACCTTGAGTTCGGAAACGGTCGAGGCTGCGCTGCTCGAAATCGGCGCGCAGTCGATCACCTTCGTCGACCGCGGCGATGAACCCGTGCTCGAGCCCAAGCCCGGCGAGATCAGATTGTGGAGCGACACCCTGGTTCGCGCCCTGTTCGATCGGCAATCGGATTCGGCACTCAATCTGGATCGTCTCGCCGCCGCCTTGGGGAGTGAAATCGCCGGCACTGCCCGGATGCGTGAGGTTGAAGACCGGGAATGGGAGCGCGAATGGCTCACGGACTGGAAGTCCATGCGCTTTGGGCGGCGCCTCTGGGTATGTCCGCACGCGGCGGAGCCGCCCGAGGACGCGGACGCGGTGGTGGTGCGGCTCGACCCGGGACTTGCGTTCGGTACCGGCACGCATCCCACGACCGCGCTGTGCCTGCAAGTGTTGGAATCGTTGCCCTTGGCCGGCCGACGAGTCATCGACTACGGCTGCGGCTCCGGAATCCTCGGCATCGCTGCGCTGAAATTGGGCGCGGCTCACGTGACCGCGGTCGATCTCGACCACCAGGCGCTTCTCGCCACGCGCGACAACGCCGCAGCCAACGGCGTCGCGCTGCATATCGACGTGAAGGGTGTGGACTCGAGCGGCGTGGCCGACGGCCTGCGGCCCGCCTATTGCGTGCTGGCGAATATTCTTGCGGGCCCGTTGATCGAGTTGGCGCCCGTTCTGACGGGGGCCTGCGAGCCCGGCGGATACCTGGTTTTATCGGGCCTGTTGACAACGCAGGCCTACGCGGTAAAGGCCGCGTACACCGCCGCTTTTGATATGGTGCAAGTCGTTGAGCGCGATGAGTGGTGCTGCATCTACGCTCGGAGAGGCGCCTAAGCGTGTATACGCAATGTTCAAAATGCGAAACCGTCTTCAAATTGTCGGCGGAAGTCCTGCGCGCCGCGAGCGGCCAGGTGCGCTGCGGACGGTGCGGCGAACTCTTCAACGCCTTGGCGCGTCTCGCCGAGGATTCGAACGCCTTCGCGGCCGGTGAATCGCCGCTCGAATTGGAAACGCGCGCCGACAACATTCTGGAATCAGCCGAGTCGCTGCAGGTGATGCGCGCAGTCGCGAAGGACCAAGAGATGCCGGCCCCTCCCGGAGTCGAGATCGCAGAACTCGAATTCATCGACTCCGATCGCTCCATGGAATTCACCCTTCCCCCCGGCGAGTTGGATCGGATCTTCATCGAATCCAAGAAGAAGCCCCTGCCCCCGCCCCCGCTCCCGGGACCCGAGCCGGAACCCGAGGTCGAACCGCAGGCCGAAGCGGAGCCCGAGGAAGCGGAGCCTGAGGAAGCGGAGCCCCATAAAGCGGAGCTCGAGGAGCAGTCCGGGCCGCCCAGAGGTTTACGCATCGGTCTCGAAGTGCCCGAGGAAGTGCGCCGCGAAATGCTGGAAGGAATCGAGGACGAGTACCTCGATCCTGCGAGCGCGGTGCTTTCCATGGGCCGCAGCCGCACGCCGCGCGGCGCGCGGATCGCTTGGGCAAGTGCCGCCGTCGTTTCGGCGCTGCTGCTGACGGCACAAATCGTCCACCAGAATCGCGACTGGTTCGTCGCGCACTCCCACGGACCCTTGGGGAAGGCCGTGGGGGCTTTGTACGGAGCCATGGGGGCCCCGCTTCCCCAACCCGCGACTCTTTCCGCCTATGAGCTGCGTCAGTGGGGCGTCACTGGGGATCCGGATGCGAACGGCACCTTGCGAGTGCGCGCCAGTATCTTGAACACGGCGGCACAGCTGCAACCCTATCCGCTGCTGCGAGTGACACTGGCGGATCGGTTCGGCAAGAAAATCGGCGCGCGCGACTTCGAGCCCGGCGAATACCTGGGCAAGCCGATTGCGCGCCTGCTCGCCCCCGGTGAACGGGTCGACGCCACGTTGGCGATATTGGATCCGGGGAAGAACGCGGAAGGGTTCGAGATCGACGTGTGTCTGCGCGGTGCCGATCAGCGAGTCGCGTGCGCCAACGATGCTGCGCCGCAGAGCAAGCAATGAAGATCGGACCCCACACGCTGCCGTCGAACATCGTGCTGGCGCCCATGGCCGGCGTCACCGATCGGCCGTTTCGCATTCTTTGCCGGCGCTTCGGCGCGGGACTTGCGGCGTCCGAAATGCTCAGCGCCGACGTGCGCCTCTGGGACACGCCGAAATCGCGGCGGCGCATGGACCATCGCGGCGAACCGGGGCCGCGCGTGGTGCAGATCGCCGGCTTCGATCCCTCGATGATGGCCGAGGCCGCGCGCCGCAATGTCGATGCCGGCGCGCAGATCATCGATATCAACATGGGCTGCCCGGCAAAAAAAGTCTGCAACCGTCTGGCAGGATCCGCCCTACTGCAAGATGAGGGATTGGTTGCACGAATTTTGCATGGCGTGGTGCGCAGCGTCGATGTCCCGGTCACGCTGAAGACGCGCACCGGATGGGACCGCGATCACAAGAACGGCGTGCGGATCGCGCGGATCGCGGAAGACAACGGTATTCAAGCACTTGCGATTCACGGGCGCACCCGTGCGGATCAATATCAGGGCGAGGCCGAGCACGAGACCGTCACAGCCGTCAAGGCCGCGGTCAAGATACCGGTGTTTGCGAATGGCGACATCGATTCGCCGCAACAGGCTGCGCGGATTCTGCGGGAGACCGGCTGTGACGGCGTCATGATCGGCAGAGCGGCGCAGGGCCGGCCATGGATCTTCGACGAAGTCAATTTTTTCCTCCGCGAGGGCGAATCGCGCGCAACTCTGGCGCCGGAAAAAGTCCGTGATATTATGCGCGCCCACCTCGAAGACCTGTACTCATTCTACGGCGATGAAACGGGCGTTCGGGTGGCACGTAAACACTTGAGTTGGTATTTCCGGCAGCATCCGGGACAAGAGGCCTTGCGGAATCGTCTGGTGCAGATCGAGACGCCACAGGAGCAATTGTCCACGCTGCTGGAAAGCTACGACACGAGAGCGCAGCGCGCCGCGTAGGCGCGTTCGGATAACAACAACGATCGCTGGGATGTGGACGGGACCATGGTCGCTAAAAAGAAACCAAAATCACGCAGGGATTTACCGCCGGCCTTCAATGGCCGCGATCTGAAGGTGAACGGCAAGGGCGTGCCCCTGCGTTCGCAGGCCGAGGAAGCGTTGCAGTGTTATTTCGAGACGCTGAACGGGCACAAACCCGCGCATTTGTACGACCTCGTGATGCGTGAGGTGGAAGAACCCCTGTTCAAAGTGGTCATGGGCCACGTGCACGGCAATCAGAGCCGTGCGGCGACCATTCTCGGGATCAATCGCGGCACATTGCGCAAGAAGCTCAAAGAGTTCGGCATCAACGAGTAGGCAAGACTTTGCTCACGCCCGTCCGCCGTGCGTTGCTCAGCGTCTCCGATAAGACCGGCATCGTCGAGTTCGCGCGCGAGTTGCGGGAACGCGGCATCGAGCTGCTCTCGACCGGCGGAACTGCCAATCTCCTGGTGAGTCACGGCATCACGGTCAAGGAAGTGGCCGAGCACACCGGCTTCCCGGAAATCATGAGCGGCCGCGTCAAAACCCTGCATCCGAAAATACACGGCGGCCTTCTGGGCAGGCGGGGTATCGATGAGGCGGTGATGCGCACTCACGGCATCGAACCCATCGACCTCCTGGCCGTCAATCTGTATCCGTTCGCCGCCACGGTCGCAAGGGCCGGCTGTACCTATGAGGACGCCGTCGACAATATCGACATCGGCGGTCCGGCCATGGTGCGCGCGGCCGCCAAGAACCATGCTTCGGTGACCGTCGTCGTGGATCCCGGCGACTATCGCGCGCTGCTCGACGAATTGGCCGCCAACGCCGGCGCCACCAATATCAGCATGCGCCAGAGGCTCGCCGCCAAGGCCTTTGCGCACACCGCCCAGTACGATGCCATGGTGTCGGCCTATTTCACCGGCGCGATCGGCGGCGCCGCAACGACCTTTCCGGACGACTTGAATCTGTCCTTCCGCAAGCATTTGGATTTGCGTTACGGCGAGAATCCTCATCAGCAAGCGGCGTTCTACACGGACCCACGCTCCATCGGCGCATCCGTGACCCATGCGCGACAGATTCAGGGCAAGGAGCTCTCGTACAACAATATCGTGGACGGCGATACCGCGCTCGAATGCGTGCGCCAGTTCGACACCGCCGGGTGCGTCATCGTCAAGCACGCCAACCCCTGCGGCGCGGCCAGAGCAGCCACTCTCGAGGAAGCCTACGCGCGCGCCTATCGCACCGATCCCACCTCCGCCTACGGCGGCATCATCGCCTTCAATCGGGAATTGGACGCGGATACCGCGCACGCCATCGTGGATCAGCAGTTCGTCGAGGTGATTCTCGCGCCGGGCGTGTCGAACGAGGCACAGACGGTGCTGGCCCTCAAGGAAGATGTGCGAGTGCTGGTGGTCGGCGATCTCTCGCTGCCGGTCACACAACTGCTCGAATACAAGAGCGTCGCCGGCGGCCTTCTGGTGCAAACGCGCGACAACGGCGTCGTCCGGGCCCAGGAGCTGCGCGCAGTGACCCGGCGCGTTCCCACGCTCGCCGAACTGGATGATTTGATCTTTGCCTGGCGAGTCGCGAAATATGTCAAATCGAACGCCATCGTCTGCGTCAAGGACAAGGCGACGGTGGGCATCGGCGCCGGGCAGATGAGCCGTGTGGTGAGCAGCAAGATCGCCGCCCTGAAGGCGAAGGATGCGGGCCTCGACATGCAATCCGCCGGCATCGCATCGGATGCCTTCTTCCCCTTCCGCGACGGGCTCGACACCCTCGCCGAACTCGGCGTCAAATCGGTCATTCAACCCGGCGGCTCGAAGCGCGATGCGGAAGTCATCGCGGCAGCCGATGAACACGGCATCGCCATGGTGTTCACCGGAATGCGCCACTTCCGCCACTGATGAAGATACTGATCGTCGGCGGCGGCGGCCGCGAGCACGCGCTCGCGTGGAAGTGCGCGCAATCGCCCCGCGCCACTCTCGTGTTCGTGGCTCCGGGAAACGCCGGTACGGCGCTCGAACCCAAGGTGCGCAACGTCGGCATTCCCGCCGACGATATCGACGCCCTGTTGGAGCTGGCGGTGCGCGAGGACATCGGCCTCACCATCGTGGGTCCCGAAGGACCGCTGGTCGCCGGTATGGTCGATCGCTTCACGGCGGCGGGCCGCGCCTGCTTCGGGCCCTCCCGGGCCGCGGCGCGCCTCGAAGGCTCGAAGTCCTTCAGCAAGGATTTCCTGCAGCGTCACCGCATACCCACCGCGGCCTACGCCACCTTCACCGCCGCGACCTTCGATCCGGCCTACATCCGTCGCCAGCGGCTGCCCGTGGTCGTCAAGGCGGACGGCCTTGCGGCCGGCAAGGGCGTGGTCATTTGCGAGACCCATGACGCGGCAATCGCGGCGGCCGGCGCCATGCTCGGCGGCAGTTTCGGAGCCGCCGGCCGCACCGTCGTGATCGAGGAATTCTTGAGCGGCGAGGAAGTCAGCTTCATCGTGATCGCGAGCGACCAAGCCGTTCTACCGCTGGCCACGTCGCAGGACCACAAGCGCCGCGACGACGGCGATCGGGGACCCAACACCGGCGGCATGGGCGCCTACTCGCCCGCCCCTCTCGTCACGCCGGAGCTGCACGCGCGCATCATGCGCGAGGTGATCGAGCCGACCTTGAGCGGACTGCGCGCGGACGGCAATCCTTACTTGGGATTTCTCTACGCGGGCTTGATGATCGCCGCGGACGGCACCCCCAATGTGCTCGAATTCAACTGCCGCTTCGGCGATCCTGAGACCCAGCCGATTCTGATGCGGCTGCAGAGCGATCTGGTCGATCTCTGCGAGGCGGCGCTCGGCGGGACTCTGGAAGGCGCCGACGCCCGCTGGGATCCGCGCGCCGCGCTCGGCGTGGTGATGGCGGCGGGCGGCTATCCCGACAACTACCGCAAGGGCGATCACATCCAAGGACTCGATGCCGCCGCGCGGCTGCCCGGAAAGGTATTTCACGCGGGAACTGCCACACACGGTAAGGATATTGTGACGGCCGGAGGACGAGTGCTGTGCGCGGTGGGTCTGGGAGACAGCGTCGGCGCCGCGCAAGCCCAGGCCTACGACCTCGTGCATGTCATCCATTGGAACCTGGTGCAGTACCGCCGCGATATCGGCTATCGGGCCATACCGTCCGCCGCTATGAGCGCTTGACCGCGGGCGGCTCTCCGAGACGTCCCTGTTGTGCGCGCCGGCGCGCGCCGCGCGCCTCCGCCAGGTTTTCCGCCACCGTGTTCATGCGGGCGCACTCGGCCAACCGCAGGTTGTGCGTTTCGGGGGCCGGCATGCCGGCGGCCCTCATGCCGGCCAGGCGGGCCCAGGCCGCGCGCTTCTTGCGGACCTGGTGCGGTTGGAAATCGTCGAGATCGCGAAAGTTTAAAGTGCGCGGTTCGACGATGATGGCGCCCACCGCAACGGCGGCGCGGTACAGCTCTAGGCCGCGCCGGGTGCGCACGATGATGCCGTTGAAGCCCGCATCCTCCCTGGTCGGGCCGCCGCCGGGCCAGACGTCCGAGGCGGCGAGGTCCGCGCTCTCGCCGATGGCATCGGGGCATATTTTGCATCTCGGCTGAATGCGCCACGTGGCCTCATCCCGCCACATATCCTGATAGGTCAATTCGAATACCCGTCCATCCCGCGTCTCGAATCGCGTGGGTCCGGGATTGCCGTTGCCCCGGTACCGAAATGAGGAAAGCTGGTTAGGAAGGATCCCGAAATCGCTCAAGACTTCCTCCGACTTCGTCAAATCCGAGGCGCCGCCGCACACGAAGGTCAGCGCATAAGCGAGGTATCGATCGACCCGCGGATCGATGCGCGCCAGATTGCGCACGGCGGCGATGTCGCAAGGTTTCGCGATCAGCGCGAACGGCTCCGCGCGCTCCAAGAGCGCCGTGAAATCCACAAGCGGCGCAGCCGGCCCGTAGCGCGAACCCGCGCCCTCGAGCACCGAGGCAGAGTCGAAGCTCAAGCGCCGTTCCGTGCGCAGGGGCTCAACTTGGGATGCGGCGACATGCAGAATGAATTTCACCCGGCCGCTCGCCAGCAAGAACTGACCGAGCGCGGTCAACACTCCCCCGGTCGATCCCCGGTGGCGTACCGCCGGGTCGCCCGCGTAACCGACGGCCAAATGCTCCGCGGGACCCCAAACAGTATCTCTTGGCGCATCAGAAGGAACGGCTCCTTCGATGCGAGTGCCGGGGCAGACCGCGTTGATGCGGGCCAGGGTGGCATTATCGAGAGCGCCGCGCGCGACGGGCCGCTCGCGGCCTTCGGGGGTCAAGACCATTTCGATCTGCTCCCCTCCCACGACGCCCTGACACAATCCGCAGCCGATGCACAACCCGGCCTCGACGATTTCCTCGAGCGATAATGCGGTGCTACTGTGCGCTACTGCCAAGGAGTACTCCATGACCCATGTCCGTCCCAGTATCGCCGATAAGCGCCGCGCATTTCACAAATTGCACGAAGCCGGCTGCTTCGTCATTCCGAATCCCTGGGATGTGGGCAGCGCGCGCTATCTGCAGGGACTCGGCTTCAAGGCGCTGGCCACCACCAGTTCCGGATTCGCGTGGTCGCATGGGCATCGCGACGGCGGAATGTCGCGCGACCGGGTGCTCGACCACCTGACGGAAATGGTCGAGGCGACGGACCTGCCCATCAACGCGGACTTCGAGAACGGCTTCGCGCCCGATGCGGCCGGCGTCGCGATCAGCGTCAAGCTCGCCGTCGAATCCGGGGTCGCGGGTCTGTCGATCGAAGACTCAACGGGCAATCCGTCGCACCCCCTTCACGACGTCGATACCGCGGTGGAGAGACTGCGCGCGGCGCGCAAGGCCATCGACAAAGCCGGCGGCGATACCCTGCTGGTCGGCCGCGCCGAATGCTTCCTGCACGGGCAAACCGATCTCGATCACACCATTCACCGGCTCAAAGCCTACGCGAACGCAGGCGCCGACTGCCTATACGCTCCGGGCATCCGCACTGCGGAGCAGATTCGCGCGGTGGTCGCCGGCGCCGCGCCGAAGCCCGTGAATCTGCTCATGGGTTGGCCCGGAGATCTCACGGTGAGCCAGATCGCGGATCTCGGAGTGCGGCGGATCAGCATCGGCGGAGCGCTGGCCCGCGCCGCCTGGGGCGGCTTCATGCGGGCGGCGAAACTGATCGTCGAACAAGGCAAGTTCGACGGCTTCGCCAATGCGGCCTCAGGCAGCGAGCTCGACGCCTTTTTCCGCGGTAGTTGAGGCCGTCGCGTGGTGAACTCGGAACAGTTTGCCGTCTTCCGCCAACAGAACGAATAGCAGACTCGCCAATCCGCAGCACAGGGATCCGGCCGCCAGCGGCAGCAGCGTGCCGTTGAACTGGCGGCCGATCAGGGCGCCCACGAGCGCGCCGCTCACGGTTGATATGAAACCCTGCAGAGAGGCGCCGATGCCCGCCACCGAGGCGACAGGTTCCATCGCCATCGCGCCGAAATTGGATATCGACAGCGCGAAGCACGCCATGGTGGCGGACTGAAAGGCGACGAACATCCACAGCTGCTCCTGCCCGGCGGACGCCAGCAGCGCGTGCAAGCCCGTGATGCCGATGTAGGTGAGCAGCGCCGCGTGCGAAATCCGCCGCATGCCCAAGCGCTCGACGATTCTCGAGTTGAGAAATGCGGCGGCCCCCATGGTGGTTGCGCACAGGGCGAACATCGCGGGCATCAAGCTGGCGCGGTGGAATACCTCGCCGAATATCTGCTGCACCATGCCCACGTAGGCCATGATCCCGCCGAACATCACGGTCATCGCGAAGGTGTAGAACAGCGAACTGCGGTTGAAGAGGACCAGGCGGACCGCGCCCGCGATGTGCGCACGGGTCAGGGTCAGGCGGTATTCGGGGTGCAGGGTTTCGGGCAGCCGCGCCAGCGCCCACCCCCACACGCACGCGGCAAATATGCCGAAGACGATGAAGATGTAGCGCCAGGGCGCGGCCAGCAGCACCAGCGCTCCCAGGCTCGGCGCGAGAATGGGCACCGTGAGGAACACCATGAAGGTCAGCGACATCACGCGCGCCATCTGCCGTCCGGAATAGAGGTCGCGGATGACCGAGCGGGTGACGACGGCGCTCGCCGCCGAGAGTCCGTGAACGAAGCGCCAGACGAGCAGCACCTGGAAGCTGCCCGCGAGCCCGCACAGCAACGCGGCGAGCACGTAGAGTCCGAGTCCGCCGATCAGGATGGGCCGCCGGCCGAAGCGGTCCGACATCAGCCCCCAGAAGAGCTGCCCGCACCCGAGACCCGCCATGTAGGCCGTGACCACCCATTGCACGTGATTCTCGTTGGCGATGTGCAGGGCGCGCACAATGACCGGAAACGCCGGCAGCATGGCGTCGATGGCGATGGCCTGCGTCGACATCATCGCCGCCGCCAGCACGACGAATTCCAGAAAGCGGATTTTCACGCCGGAGGCGTTGCCGGATGTTTTCTGGCGATGCTCGTGGCCATGGTCACGATGGAAGCAAGGTCGCTGAGATTGGCGGGCACCACCAAGGTTGTCCCGGCCTGCGCCAGCTTGCCGAACTGCTTCACGTACTCCTCGCCGATGCGCAGCTGCATGGCTTCGATGCCGCCGCGGTCGGACAGCGCGATACCCACCTGCCGCAGGCCCTCGGCCGTCGCCGTGGCCACCGCCAGAATGGCCTGCGCCTGGCCCTCGGCCTCGTTGATCTGCTGCTGCTTGTTGGCCTCGGACTGCTTGATCACCCGCTGCTTGTCGCCTTCCGCGGCGTTGATCTTGGCGTCGCGCTCGCCCTCGGAGGTGAGCACCACGGCGCGCTTCTCGCGCTCGGCGCGCATCTGCTTCTCCATCGCCGACAGCACGTCCTTCGGCGGCGTGATGTTCTTGATTTCATAGCGCAGCACCTTGACGCCCCACGCCGTCGAGGCCTTGTCCAACTCGCTCACCACATTGGTGTTGATCTGGCCGCGCGCCTCGAAGGTGCGGTCGAGCTCGATCTTGCCGATTTCGCTGCGCAGCGTGGTCTGCGCCAGCTGCGAGATCGCGAAGCCGAAATTGGTGATGCCGTAGGAGGCCAGATGCGGATCGAGCACCTGCATGTACAGCACGGCGTCCACCCCCACCTGCACGTTGTCGCGGGTGATGCAAATCTGTTCCGCGATGTCGATGGCGATTTCCTTGAGGCTGTGCCGATAGGCCACTCGCTCGACGAACGGGATCAGGATGTGAAACCCGGCCTGCAGCGTGCGGCTGTACTTGCCCAGATACTCGACGATATAGGCGCTTTGCTGTGGAACCACGGTCGCGGTTTTCGCGATCATGATCACTGCGACCACGGCTATCACGATGAATGCGTAGCTGAAAGGAAATTCCAAAGGGCTTCTCCCGAGTTATTGCCAGGCTCAAGCGTCGTGGTGCACGACGAGCGTCAGTCCGTCGACGCGCTGAATGCGCGCCTGCGCACCGGCCGCAATCTCCGCCTTACCGCCGTTGATCGCACTCCAGGAGGTGCCGCGGTAATCGAGCCGGCAGGTCTCTCCCGGCGGCAGCGCCGTCGGCAGCGTGACCAGTTCTCCGGCGGGACCGCCTTTCACCGCGGGCAGCACGCGGCGCATGCGCTCGTAGATCCGCCGGCGAAATGTCAGCATGGAGGTTACGGCGAGCACCGCGAATATCAGCCACTGCAGCCACACCGCGAGGCCCATCCCGGCGAGCTGCAGCAGCCCGACCACCAAACAGCTGGCCCCGACGAACACCAGATAGAACTGGGCGTTGACGAACGCCAGCTCCGAGCCCAGGAGTATGGCGCCGACCAGAATCCACGCCCACCATTCCACGCCGCTACCTCTTCATTGCGTCGAAGAAATCCGCGTTCGTCTTGGTATCCTTCATCTTGTCCAGCAGGAACTCGATCGCGGCCAGCTCGTCCATGGGATGCAGGAGCTTGCGCAAAATCCACATCTTGGACAGCTCCGAAGGCTCCGTGATGAGCTCTTCCTTGCGCGTGCCCGAGCGGTTGATGTTGATCGAGGGGAACACGCGCTTCTCGGATATGCGGCGATCCAGATGGATTTCCGAATTACCGGTGCCCTTGAACTCCTCGAAAATCACATCGTCCATCTTGGAGCCGGTATCGACCAGCGCCGTGGCGAGAATCGTCAGGCTGCCGCCCTCTTCGATGTTGCGCGCCGCGCCGAAGAAGCGCTTCGGCCGCTGCAGCGCGTTCGCGTCCACGCCGCCGGTGAGCACCTTGCCGGAGCTCGGCACCACGGTGTTGTAGGCGCGGGCCAGACGCGTGATGGAGTCCAGCAGAATGACCACGTCCTTCTTGTGCTCGACCAGCCGCTTGGCCTTTTCGATCACCATCTCGGCCACCTGCACGTGGCGGCTCGCCGGTTCATCGAAGGTGGATGAAACGACTTCGCCCTTCACCGTGCGCGCCATCTCGGTCACTTCCTCGGGCCGCTCGTCGATGAGCAGCACGATGAGGTACACCTCGGGATGATTGGCCGTGATCGCGGTCGCGATGTTCTGCAGCAACATGGTCTTGCCCGCCTTCGGCGGCGAGACGATCAGGCCGCGCTGGCCCTTGCCGATCGGCGCCACCAGATCGATGGCCCGGGCCGTCAAGTCCTCGGTCGAACCGTTGCCGCGCTCGAGCTTCAGGCGCTCGGTGGGATGCAGCGGCGTCAAGTTCTCGAACAGCACCTTGCCGCGCGAGCTCTCCGGCGAATCGTAATTGATCTCGCCGACCTTCAGCAGCGCGAAATAGCGCTCGCCGTCCTTGGGCGGTCTGATCAATCCGGATATGGAATCACCGGTGCGCAAATTGAAGCGGCGAATCTGGCTGGGCGACACGTAGATGTCGTCGGGACCGGCCAGGTAGCTCGAGTCGGATGAGCGCAGGAAGCCGAAGCCGTCCTGCAGAATCTCCAGAACTCCGTCGCCGTAGATGTCCTCGCCCTTGCGCGCATGCGCCTTGAGCACGCCGAAGATGATGTCCTGCTTGCGCGAGCGGCCCATGTTCTCGAGACCCATGGTCTCGGCCAGCTTGACCAGATCGCTGATCGGCCGCTTCTTGAGCTCGGTGAGATTCATCGAGCTGCGGCTGCGCGCGAGGTCGGTCGGCGCAATGATCTCTAGGTCATCGCCGCCCTCCGGCAGGTCGCCGTAATCTTCCTGCGGGGGTCTGCCCCCGTTGGTGTTGCCGTTGCGGTTGTCGTTGCGCGGTCCGCGATTGGAGCGATTGGAGCGCCCGCCGCCCTGGCCGCCTCCCTGCTGCCCGCCGCCCTGGCCGCCGCCGCGGGATTGATTTCCTAAGTAGCCCCTCACAGGTTGCTGTCCAGAAAGGCCGCGAGCTGCGACTTGGTGACCGCTCCGACTTTCTGGGCCTCCACGGTGCCGTTCTTGAACAGGATCAGCGTTGGGATGCCGCGGATGTTGAATTTGGGTGGTGTCGCCGGGTTGTCGTCGATGTTGAGCTTGGCGATCCGGATCTTGTCTTTGTACTGGTCGGCAATCTCATCGAGGATGGGCGCGATCATCTTGCAGGGTCCGCACCATTCCGCCCAGAAATCGAGCAATACGGGCTTGTCGGACTTCAATACGTCCTTGTCGAACGTGGCGTCACTGGTGTGAACGATACTGGGGTTACTCACTGCGGAAATACCTCCTTTTGGAGATTCGTTTGAAAATTGGATGGCGGGTTGTTTGGTGGAGAATTACAGCCGGCACTCATGCGAAGTGACGATGCGCGGCCGTTCGGGCACAATACAGCGGCTTTAGCGGTCTTGATTACCTTAAAAGGGTACCGATGATACGGTTGATGGGAGCGGATAGACCGGCTCCGGATTGACTGTATTGTCATCCGGTCCCCATCATTTTGCAAGTTTCTGCAATTCACACAGAGAAAATGTCAGACGCCCATCTCAGTCAGCTCACGTTCGAATCCCTCCACATCGCCGAATCCTTGAAGCGGGGCATTGCCGAACTGGGCTATACCCGCTGCACCCCCATTCAGGCGCAGACGCTGCCCGTGGCGCTCGCCGGCCGCGACGTGGCCGGTCAGGCGCAAACCGGCACCGGCAAGACGGCGGCATTTCTTATCGCGCTGTTCAACCGGCTGCTGACTGAAGCCCCGGCCGCAAACCGGCCGCAAAATGCGCCGCGCGCCATCGTCATCGCGCCGACGCGCGAGCTCGCGGTGCAGATTCACTCCGACGCCCTCGGCATCGGCAAGTACACGGGTCTGAAGCTCGCCATCGTGTTCGGCGGGGTGGATTACGAAAAGCAGCGGCGCATCCTCGAGGAGGGCGTCGACGTGTTGATCGGCACGCCCGGGCGCATCATCGATTACTTCAAGCAGCATGTGTTCGATCTGCGCCATATCCAGGTGGCGGTCATGGACGAGGCCGACCGCATGTTCGATCTCGGCTTCATCAAGGACATCCGCTTCATTCTGCGGCGCCTGCCGCATCCGACGCTGCGGCTCAACATGATGTTCTCCGCCACCCTGTCGCATCGCGTGCTCGAACTCGCCTACGAGCACATGAACAATCCCGAGCTGATCCGCATCGAACCGGACAAGATGACGGTCGACAAGGTGAAGCAGGTGCTCTACTTCCCCTCCACGGAGGAAAAGATCCCCCTGTTGATGGGGCTTCTGCGCCGTATCGACGCGCGCCGCACCATGGTCTTCGTCAACACGAAACGCATCGCGGAAGTGCTCGAACGCACCTTGACGGCGAACGGCTTCGTGGCGCAGGCCATTTCCGGAGACGTCCCGCAGACGAAACGCCTGAAAATGATGCGCGACTTCCACAATGGCGACATCGCGGTGTTGATCGCCACCGACGTGGCATCGCGCGGCCTGCACATCCCCGATGTGAGCCATGTATTCAATTTCGATCTGCCGAACGACGCGGAGGACTACGTGCACCGCATCGGCCGCACCGCGCGCGCCGGCGCCTCCGGGGATGCCATCAGCTTCGGCTGCGAGGAGTACGCCATCGCGCTGCCGGACATCGAGCAGTACATCGGCCATCAGATTCCGCGCGCCGCCATAGCGCCCGAAGATTTGGCGGCGGTGACCGCCCCGCCTCCGGCCCAGTGGCGCGAGCGGGCGCCGCGTCACCCCCAATCCCGCGGCGGCGGCAGAGGCGGTCCCGGACGCGGTGGATCGGGACACAGCGGGTCTGGACGCGGCGGACCGGGGCGCGGTGGTCCCGGACACGGCGGTCCCGGACGCGGCGGCAGCAGCAGCCCGCGCCGCGGCCCCACTACGCCTGAGGCGCCGGCCAAAGGCGAAGGTCAGAGCGATCCCGCGCGGCGGCGACGCCGCTAGCTAAGATCGGCGCTACATAAGATCGGCGCTACATAAGATCGGCGACCCGATCCACCGCCGTAAACTCGCCGGTGTGCTGGGGCGGCAACCCCGAATCCGGCAAGCGCACGGCACGCAGCCATTCGATGCCGAACTCGCGGGCCGCCTTGAGCACGTTCAATGAATCGTCGACGAACAGTGTGCGCTCCGGACGGAATTTCTCCTCGGCGGCCAGCCGCGGCCAGAATATCGCGTGCTCCTTCGGTGCCGCGAAGGGGTGAGTGGAGTAGCAGGCATCGAAATACTGGGTGAGCGCCACCCGCTCGTTCTTGATGGCCAATGTCCTCGGGTGCGCGTTGGTGACCAGCACGCGCCGCTTGCCGCTTGCCTTGAGCCTCGTCAGAAACTCCTGCGCCCCCGGCAAGAAGCTCACTTGGGACAGCGCCTCACGTTTGATGCCGCCGACGTCGAGATTGAGCTCCCGGCTCCAGTGCTCGATGCAATACCACTGCAGCGTCCCCCGCACCGCGACGAATCTGGGCGCCAACAACCCTTGCGCCTCGGCGACCCCGAGCCCATTCGCGGCTGCATAACGGCTGGGAATGAGCTCCTGCCAAAACCAATTGTCGAAGCGCAGGTCGAGCAGGGTACCGTCCATATCGAGCAGCACCGTATCGATGGCGGACCAGTTGACTGCGGAGGTGCTGTGCATTTGCGTATGATACCAACCGATGCGAGACCTTCCTGCTTTGGCCTCCGCCCTGATGCCCATCGTCGCGCTGGCCGGTGCCGCCATCATGCGGGTGTACGAGGACGAGAGCTTCGCAGTGCAGCGCAAAGACGACGATTCGCCGCTGACGCTGGCGGATTTGGAATCGCAGCGGGTGATCGTCGAGGGTCTCGAGCGGATCACGCCCGACATACCGATTCTCTCCGAGGAATCGGCGCAGGCGCCTTGGAGCGAGCGCCGGACCTGGCGCGAGCTATGGGTGGTCGATCCCCTGGACGGCACCCGCGAGTTCGTCAAGCGCAACGGCGAGTTCACGGTCAATATCGCGTTGGTGCAGGAGCACGAGCCCCTGCTCGGCATCGTGGCCGCGCCGGCCTTGGGGCTCCTCTACTGGGGCGCGCGGGAGGTAGGCGCCTTCAGCCATCATCGCGGCGCGGCGCAGCGGCCCATCAAGGTATCGCCGCCGCAGAATCCGCTGCGCATTATCGGCAGCCGCTCGCACACCAGCCCGCAGACGGCCGCCTACCTCGCGCGGCTCGGGCCCCATGTGATGACGGCCATCGGCAGTTCGCTGAAGTTTTGCTGGGTGGCGGAAGGCAAGGCCGAACTCTATCCGCGCTTCGGCCCCACCTCGGAATGGGACACCGCGGCCGGGCAGGCATTGCTCGAAGCTGCGGGTGGACACGTCACTAGGCCGGACGGCCACCGGCTGCGCTACAACTGCCGCGAGAGCCTGATCAACGGCGACTTCCTGGCCTTCAGCGACCCCGGCGTGCTGGCCCCTTAGGCGCGCCGCTAGGCGCGGCCCGCGGGTTAGCCGTGCCCACCCGCCTCGCATAGCTCCAAGGTAGCGTCCAGCAAGGTCGGAATATCGAACACCACTTCCTGCTCGGCCATGGTCAGTCGCGCCACGCCGGCCGCGGCGATCAGCGCCGCCGGTACGTGAATCCGGTCGCGTTTGGGGTGGGCGGTCCAGGTGCCGACCCGGGCATCGCGAAAGGCGCGATTGAGCGCAGTCCAGCGCAATTGCGCGGCGCGCGCCTCCGGCGTATCGCCGCCCCACTGGCGCTGGGCCAGCGCCAGGGACGTTTCGGGCGCCGCGGCGCCGTCGGGGCTGGACATCAAATCCTGTACATACCGCACCATGTCATTGGGGTCCACGCGCACGGCCAAGCTGGGTTGCGAGTTGTTCATAAGCTCCTGTATGGGGCGTCTTACCGGGAATTCCAGGGTAAGCTTCCGCCCCATGAATGAGGATTTCGTGCTGCTGGTGTTGACCGCCGGTTTCCTGGCCGGGGGCTACAGGGTCTGGCAGAGCTCGCTGGACGCGCGTGAGGCGGCCAATCGCATCGCCAAGGACACCTGCTCGCGCGCGGTGGTTCAATTCCTGGACGGCACCGTCGCGTTCGCCGGCTTTCGATGGACGCGCAATGCACGAGGCCAAAGACGCCTGCTGCGCACCTACACATTCGATTACACCAGCGACGGCTTCGAGCGCGCCCAGGGCTTCATCGTGCTGCAGGGCTTAAGGCTCGAGGCCGTGGGCCTGGCGGGGAGCCCCTCGTGAACATCGATCTGCATTCGCACTCGAATTGCTCCGACGGCGCGTTGCGGCCCGCCGAGCTCGTGGCACGGGCGGCGGCGGCCGGGGTCGACGTGCTGGCACTCACCGATCACGACACCGTGGCGGGCCTCGAGGAGGCGCAGCACAGTGCGGCGCTCCACGGGCTGCGGCTCGTCCCGGGCGCTGAAATCTCCGCCTCCTGGCGCGCGCAGTCCATTCATGTGCTGGGGTTGTGGATCGATCCTGCCGGCGCGGAGCTGCGCGCCGCGCTCGCGGCGCAGGGCGAGCGCCGTCGTGCGCGTATGCGCAAAATGTGCGCCCGGCTCGGGAAATTGGGGCTGCCCGGCGCGGAACTGCTCGCTGCGGTGGAGCTCTGTCCCGGCGTGCCGACGCGCACGCACTTGGCGAGCGCCTTGGTCGCCGGCGGCCATGTCGCCCGGGCCGACGAGGCGTTCAAGAGGTATCTGGGGTCGGGCAAGTCCGCGAACGTCGCGGCCGAATGGCCCGCCCTCGATGTGGTCGTCGGCTGGATTCGCGCCGCCGGAGGTGTGGCCGTGCTCGCCCATCCGGCACGCTACTCCCTGTCGGCCGGCGCCCGCCGCCGCCTGTTGACCGATTTCGCCGCCGCCGGGGGCACTGCGATCGAAGTGGTCAGCGGCGGCAATGGTGCAGAGCACGTCGAGGCTCTTGGGGTGCTCGCGGTGAAGTATGGTTTCATGGGGTCGGTGGGCTCGGATTTTCATGATCCGCAACAGACTTGGAATCCCCTCGGCCGCTCCCTTAAGCTACCTGATTGCGTCACCCCGGTGTGGCGCAACCACACGAAAAGTGACCCGTGAGCGACGAAGAAAGCAACGTCAATACCGATCTGTTCAAGAACATCGAGCGCTTGCGCCAGCTGCGCATCGAGCACCGGGATCTCGATGACGTCATTTCGCGCCTCACCATGGATTTCAAAATCGACGAGCTGCAAATGAAACGCCTCAAGAAGCGCAAGCTCATGCTCAAGGATCAGATCACCAGACTCGAGAGCCAGCTCATTCCGGATCTGAACGCATGAACGAATTCTTGCAGCGGATCGAGGCGTTCTTCGAGATCCTGTGGACGCGCAATGTGCTGATCGAGATCGGCGTGGTGGCGCTGTGCTTAGGGCTGGGCTGGCTGGCCGGCCTGTTGTTGCGCAGCCATTTTCGGCGAGGCCCCATCAAGGCCCCCACGACCCTGACCTGGGATTACTTCGCCTCGAAGGGCAGCCTCGTCGCCGCGCCCGTGATCATCGCCTTCGGCCTGGTGGTCCTGGCGCGGGGCGCGCTGCAGGCCGCGCATTTCGACGTCACACTGCTGGAGGCCGCCTCGCACCTGATCGGCGCCTACGTGGTGGTGCGCCTCGTGGTGCTGCTGTCGACGGCGAGCCTCGGCAACAAGTCGTGGATGCAGCACTGGGAAATCCGCATCACCCTGTTCATCTGGCTCGCCATCGCCGCGCAGTACCTGGGCTGGCTCGATCCCATCATCAACACCTTGGACAGCATCGGCATGGCGTCGGGCAAGAGCCGCATCACGCTGTGGTCGGTGCTGAAACTGCTGTTCACGCTGACCTTGTTCGTGCTGGTCGCGGCTTGGATCAGCCGCTGGGTCGAGCGGCGCCTCAAGCGCCTGAGCGATCTCGCGCCCTCCACTCGCATCGGCATCTCGAAATTCGCCAATGCGTTTCTGATCGGCCTTTCCATCCTCATGGGCCTGAATGCCGCCGGCGTCGATCTGACCGCGCTCACGGTGCTGACCGGCGCCATCGGCCTGGGGTTGGGTTTCGGCCTGCAGTCCATCGCGGCGAATTTCGTCAGCGGTTTCGTGCTGCTCATGGATCGCTCCATCAAGCCCGGCGATGTCATCAGCCTCTCGGGCCAAAGCGGCACCAGCACCGAGAACTTCGGCTGGGTGCAGGAACTGCGCGGCCGTTATGTGGTGGTGCGCGACCGCGACGGCGTGGAAATGCTCGTGCCGAATCAGCAGCTCATTTCCAATGCCGTGATCAATTGGAGCTACACGGACCCGCGCATCCGGCTCAAGTTGCCCATCCGCGTGAGCTACCGCGACGACCCGGAATTGGCGCTGAACATCCTGCTCTCGGCCTGCGAAGGGCAGGCGCGCGTGCTGCGGGAGCCTGCTCCCGTGTCGCGGCTGATGCACTTCAGCGACAGCGGCATCGAACTCGAGCTGCGCTTCTGGATATCCGATCCCCAGGAAGGGGTGAACAACGTGCGATCCGAAGTGAATCGCGCCATCTGGCGGCTGTTCAAGGAGCACGGCATCACCATCCCGGTGGCGCAGCGCGAGATCATCGTGCACAACTCGTCTCAATGGCCCTGATCATCTCCCCCGGCCTCGTCATTCCCGACGAGGATCTGGAATGGAAGTTCATTCGTTCCTCGGGTCCGGGGGGCCAGAATGTCAACAAGGTGGCGAGCGCCGCGCAGCTGCGGTTCCTGCTGCCGCAGAATGTGAGCCTGCCGCCGGCCGTGAAGAATCGGCTGCGCCGCCTCGCCGGCCAGAAGCTCATCGACGACGGCAGCATTCTGTTCAAATCCATGAGCGAACGCAGCCAGGAACAGAATCGCCGCGCGGCGGAGGGCCGCCTGGAAGAGTTGATTCGCGCGGCGCTGGTGGAACCCAAGATCCGCAAGAAGACCCGCCCGACCAAGGGCTCCCAGGAACGCCGCATCGACTCGAAGAAGCGGCGCGGAGCGACCAAACAGCAACGCGGGGGACAGGGCTGGGATTAGGGGCTTACTGGCCGAGAGTGACCTGCAGGATGCTGTGCCGGAGCTGCTCCGACAGCACCAGCTGCGCATCCGCGGCCACACCCAAGAGCGGCTCGCCGTAGAGCAGTTGGCCGCCTTCGGATGCCTGGATCACGTTCCTCCGGCGCAGCAAATCGATGAAGTTTCGGAACAGGCTCTTGTCGAAGAACTCCGGCGAATTCAGCCCGTATAGCACCGACATGCGCTGCGCCATGAGATGGCAGCGCTGCTCCAGCGCCTGCTGGGTGATGCTGCCGCTGCCGGATTGCAGCAAGAGCGCGATGACCAGGTAGTATCGTTCGATCGTTTGAATGGTCGCCTGCGCGAGCACCGACAGCCGCATGGCCTCGAGCGAGGTCGAGGCGGGCCGCCGCCACTCGCCGCGGTCCGTGCCGGCCTGCAGGAGCTTGAGCCACGCGAAGGTGTCGAGCAGGGATTCCACGACCCCGCTCACCTCGGCTTCGTCCCAGCGCAGGTACAGCTCGGCTGCAATGTAGGGGTACACGCGCCACACCAGCCGATGAATGTCCGCCGTGCGCATGACGGCGTTGCTCACGAAACAGCAGGCGAGCAGCGAGGGCATGGCGAATAGATGCAGGATGTTGTTGCGGTAGTAAGTGGCCAGCACGGCGTTCTCGGCGTTCATGCGCATGATGTCGCCGAGCGGATGCTTCTGCCTCTCGAGCAGCCCGAAGCCTTCCGCGTAGTGGATCATTTGCGCCCCGCCGTCCGCCGGGATGGTCACCAACGGCCCATAGGGTGCGTGGCGCAGCAGCCGCTGATACATCTCGATCTGCTGCTTGAGTTCCATCTCTGCCAAGGCCTGGCGCGGAGTCGCCAGGATCGCCATCGCCACCAGGCTGATCGGCGTCACGGCCGCGGCGGCGTTGATTTCGATATTGATGCGCGCGGCCAGATCGCCGACCACACTCTCCAGCCATCCCGCCCGCGGCTCGTGGTCTTCGAAGCCGGCGCGGCGCCAATCGGGATTGTGCCGGCAGATCAATTCGTCGAGCGCTATGGGCTGGCCCAGATTGACGCGCACCTTGCCGAGCTTGCTGCGCAGTACCGACACGGTCGCCTTGATCAGACCGAACACACTTTCCTTTTCCTTCGGCTGGCCCGACAGCTCGCCGATGTAGGTGCGCCCCTCGACGATACGCTCGTAGCCGAAATACACGGGCATGAACACCACCGGCCGCTTCGGGTCGCGAAAATAAGCGCGCACGGTCATCGTCAGCATGCCGGTGCGCGGCGAGAGCAGCCGCCCGGTGCGGCTGCGCCCTCCCTCGATGAAGTATTCCAGCGAATGGCCGCGCGCCATCATGAAGCCCAGATACTTGGCGAACACCACGGCGTACAGGGCGTCGCCCTTGAAAGTGCGGCGCAGAAAGAACGCGCCGCCCTTGCGCAGAAAGCGTCCGATGACCGGCAGATTGAGATTGATGCCCGCGGCCACGTGCGGAACCGCAAATCCCTTGCGGTAGATCACATAGGAGAGCAGCAGGTAGTCCATGTGGCTGCGATGGCAGGGAACGTAGATGATTTCGGCGCCGTCGCCGATCTCGGCGAGCTTCTCGACATGCTCGAATTCCACTCCGTCGTACAGCCGATTCCACAGCCATCCCAGCGCCATGGACATGAATCGGACGAAGGTCTGGGAATAGTTGGCGGCAATTTCGACGGCGTGCTTGCGCGCCGCCATCAGCGCGACGCGCCGGGTCAGTCCGCGCAGCTGCATTTCGCGGCGCACTGCGGCGCGCACGTCCGCGGTCTTGAGCAGCTGCGCCACCATCGTGCGGCGGTGCGAGAGGTCGGGTCCAATGGTCGAGGCGCGCTGCGCGCGCAGGCTGGTGCGCAGGTTGCGCAGCAGCCAGCGTACGCTGCGCTGCTCGCTCATTCCCTCCTGCAGGCCGTCGCGCAGCCGCAGCGGGTCGCCGAAGTCCACCAAGGTGTTGCGGCCGTTCACCAGCACGCTCAGGAACTTGCGAAAGCGCCCGACCAATACCCAGTCTTCGGCCAACAGCAGGCGCCACACGCTCGCCTCCTTGTGCGGCGCCCGTCCCCAGAAGACCGTGACGGGCACGAGATCGGCGTCGACCCTGGGGTCGGCGGCCGCGGCGGCGATGAGCTGCGCCAAGTGGCGCGGAGGATGCGCGCCCATCGCGAAGCAGGCTTTGTCGGGACTCGGCAGCTTGAGCGAAGCGCACACGATGCTCAGAACCGCGAGATCGGGTTTGCTTTCGCGCGCGAGGACATAGCATACCGGCCGCCGCCGCGCCGCGATTGCGGCGGCGGCGTCGTCGGGTTTGATGGTCACCCGCACCCAACGGCGCAACAGCTTGCGAAGGATCCAGTGCCGAACGTCGCTCAAGCTAGTGTTCTGGCTCGCCGCGCTCTTGGGAATCGACCGCCTTGCGGGTTGCGTCGGCTTGGCTGTTCACGGTGTCCTGCACCGCTTTCGCGCGCTCTACAGGTTGAAGCATGGGTTCGAACGCGGTCTGTTTCGGCGGCGGCGGGTCGGGAGACGCGCAACTCAGTGTGAACAAAACCGACAGGGACAGTGTCAAAATCTTCAGCTTGCCCATGTGCACCTCGGAACCGCCGGCCGGTCGAGTACCGCAGTGTACAATCGTTCGGGACTTGCAGTCACTCGGAGTTCGCTCATGATTCGATTCGCGCTGCTGATGCTATTGTCCACGGCGGTCTATGCGGCGCAGCCGTCCGTCGACATCGAGACCGCGGCGGCGGTGTATCAGGATGCGGCCATTCGCGAGCAGGTGCGCGCCTCGTTGGGCGTCATGCCGGCGCACGTGCGGCAGATGTTCTCGGATGACGCCTCGGCGCACCTCTCCGATCAGCAGTTGAACGCCGTCACCGCCGCCGCCGAACGCGGATTTCGCATCGACGTTTTCGAAGCGCCCGCCTTGAACGCGCTCGCCGCCAATCTCGACGCCGCGACGGTGAAGAAAGCCGAGGGCTTTCTGCAGAGCGATCTCGGCCGCCGCATGGTCGCCGCGGACGTGGCCACGGCCAATCTCGATGAGCCGCAGATCGACAAGATCATGAAGGGAGACCTCACGGCGCCGTCGACGCCGCAGCGCGACGCGCTGTTCGATAAATTGGAACGCGCCTCTCGCTCCACCGAATCCACGGTGCAGATATTCATCAGCTTGGGGCAGGCGGTGGCCATCGGCACGGCGGTCGGGGCGGGACGGGACCCGGCGTCGATTGCGGACAGCGCACGCAAATCCGGCGAGGCCAGCCGCAGCGGGTTGGAGAAGGGCTTGCGCGAGCCGCTGCGCCGCTACCTGGCCTATAGCTATCGCGACCTGAGCGACGCCGACCTCAAACACCTGCTGACCTTCCTCGAGTCCCCGGCGGGCAAGCGCTATGTGTCCGCCTACATTGCCTCTCTGGGTGCCGGCTACGACGCCATGGGCAGGCGCTGCGGCGAGCAGCTCGGGGACAGCCTACGCGAATTGGCTCAGGCGCAGTAGGAACCCCCGCAGCAGCAGGCAGATCGCCTCGATCTGATCCTCCAGCCGATGATCGGAGTCGAGCAGGTGCAGCGCCGACCGATGCTCCCGCGCCCAACGGATGCTGTTGTCCACCGGCACGATGTCGTCGTGCCAGCCATGGACGATGACGGTCGGGCAGGCGACGTCCTGGGGCGTGTATTGCTCATAGCCCGGCATGTAGAAGGCGGGCGCCAGCAGAAAGAGCCCCTTAGGCTTGATCAGGCTCGCCGCCGCGGCCGACACATGCCCCCCCATGCTCGATCCCACCAGCACCAGCGGCCCCTCGACACGCCCGGCGAAGTCGATGAGCCGGCTGACTCTGGCGGCTGGGTCGTCGATGCCTCGATAATCCACCGACTCCGCCACCAGGCCTAATTCCCGGACCACGGCCGCCATGGCCGTAATCTTCGATCCCCAGGGACCGCTTTCCTTACCGTGCGAGAACACCACTCTAGCCACTCAAGAAACTCCCCCTGACTGCCGTTAACCGATGAATGGCACTGGATGAAGAGCAATCGGGCGCAGCGCACGAGATGCGTCGCGCAATCGACTGCCTTCGCGACTGTACCGACCTCGCCCTGGTCGATTTCGAAACCCTCGAGGCACTGTCGATCGGCGCCGTGCATTTCTCATTGCCGGCCGGCAGCATGCTGTTCGAATCGGGATCCGCTCCGGATGGAGTATATCTGGTCGCCAGCGGCCGATTGGGTGTCAAAACCACCGGTGTGGCGCGTTTGACCGCCGAAATCGAGCGCGGCGAACTGGTCGGCGAGGCCGGCTGGCTGCTCAAGGAGCAGCGCAGCGCCACCGTGGTTGCGCTGCGCGACAGCGAGCTGCTGCACATTCCGAACTCGGTGCTCGACGAGGCCGCGCTGCGATCGACGCATTTCTCGTTGGCCCTGGCCCGGCTCTGCGCACGGCGCCTGCGCCGCAGCAACCGGCCGCGCGGCGAACAGCGGCGGGCGCGGGTATTCGCCATTGTGCCCAACAGCGTCGAGATCGATATCGCGAATTTCGCGACCCGCCTGGTGGCGGAGTTCGCGCGGGCAGGCCGCACCGAGCTGGTCTGGGATGCGCGCGCCAGCACCCACACCGCCGGCTGGTTCAACGGCATCGAGGAGGCGAACGACTTCGTGGTGTACGTCGCCGATCCGGCCGCCTCAGGCTGGACCCGGCAGTGCAGCCGTCAAGCCGATGTCATCCTGCTGGTGGCGCGCGCGGAACGCCGGCCCAGACCCTGGCCGAGCGACATCACCGAGGCGGCCCTCGCCCGCGGCGCCCGCGTCGATCTCGCGCTGCTGCACGATGAGCGAATCGCAACCGGCGCCGCCACACGCTGGCTGAAAAGCTCGCCGGTCGCCCTGCACCACCACATCGTCGACGCGACCGACCTGGGCAGACTCGCGCGACTGCTGACCCGGCGTGGAGTCGGCCTCGTGCTGTCCGGCGGCGGCGCGCGCGGCTTCGCTCATCTGGGAGTGATTCGGGCGTTGCGCGAGGCGCGCGTCCCCATCGACTTCGTCGGGGGCTCGAGCATCGGCTCCATCATCGCCGCCGGCGTCGCGGTCGGATGGAGCGACGAAGAGATGCGCATGCGCTACCGCAGAAGCTTCGTCGACACCAATCCGGTGAACGACTACACCTTCCCCTTCGTGGCGCTCACCCGGGGCCGCAAGGTGTCGCGGCTGCTGCAGCGGGAGTACGGCGATGTGCTCATCGAGGATTTGCGGCAGCCGTATTTCTGCGTCAGCACCAATCTCACCGCCGGCCGCATCCTGGAGCATCGGGACGGCCCCCTCGCCGAGGCGCTGCGCGCATCGGTGGCGATTCCCGGCGTGATGCCGCCGGTGTATCGCGGCGATGAAGTTCTGGTCGACGGCGCCGCCATCAACAACCTCCCCGTCGATCTCATGCAGGCGCACGCGCCCGGCCTCGTCATCGGCAGCGACGTGAGCGCTGACCGGCTCGTTCTCGGCCGCAGCGGCACGCGGCGCATCAACATCTTCCAGATTCTGATGCACTCAGGGATGGTGAACAGCGTGACCAGCGCCGCGGAGCAGCGCCGGCTGGCCGACGTGCTGCTGAAGCCGCCGCTCGCGAACGTGGATCTGCTCCATTGGCAGGCGTTCGACCGCGCGATCGAGGCTGGTTACTCTTACGCGTGCTCCGTCCTCGAGTCCATGCGCGACATACCGCGCCTGCCGGCCGCCGCGGACCGGCCGCAGCGCAGCTCCCTCGCGGCCGAGTTGGAAAGACGCCTCGGCGTCAGGGAGACAGGCTCCTAGGGAGACAGGCTCCGGGCAAGGTCCTCGACCCATTCGAGTTCCGCCGGGCTGAATTGCGCGTCATTCAAGCGGTAGTGACTGATGGGCGTGACCTTGGAGCCGGTCGCCCCATGCAGGATGCGAAACGTGTGCAGCTTATGGTGGCGCGCGGCGGCAAAGCCGAACACGATTTGAAACTCAGCGCGTTGTTCGCAAGCGACAAAGTAAGCGTCTTGCGGTCGCCGCGCGCCGAACGCGTGGAGCTCGTGCAGCGATTCGAGAAAGGCACGCACCTGAGCCGCCGCCGCCTCGCAGTTCTCGATTTGCGGCTGCCGCGGAACGGCCGTCCAGCGAGTCCCGCGTTCGATGCAGTTGACGATGAATAGAGCCAGCCGGCGCGACGCCAGATACTGCCAGTCGGCGTCCGCCGCGGCGCCGGCCGCCAGTGTCCGCGCGGCCACGCCGATGCGCGCGGCGGAGCGCACGGCTTGGATGGTATTGACCCCGAGCGTCGCGAGCCGCATGCGGCGGTCCTCGGCCACGAGACAGGTCGGCCGGTATCCCGGACGCAGCACGGCCTCGTCGTTCTTCACGGGACCCCACACCGGAGCCGCCTCGTCGCAACGCGCCAGCATGCCGGCCACGGCGCCGCAGGGCGCGAACGACTCGAAATGGCCGCGCAGCTTGTCGTGCGCCAGCACCCGGGGAAAGTACATCAGCGCATTTTCGCTGAAGAAACTCCACTCGCGCATTCCCCGCAGGGCATCGTCCGCCGTATGCCAGCTCGACGGCGGATCGACGATGAGCAGCGCGCGGCGCTCCTTGCAGTAGCGCGTGCCCACCAGCAGCGCGCTCGGCCCCACATCCTGATCGCGCGACAAGGGCGGGATGCACAGGAAGTTGAAGTAGTCCACATGATCCAGCGCGAACAGGCCGGTGCGATCGCTCTCGCGCCCGATCAAGTCGTAGTCGGTGAGCGGCGCGCCGTCGTCGCCGTCGGAATTCGAGTTGACGTAACCGGTCGCGAGGCCGCTCACCGCATCCATGGTCCGTTGCGGCCGCAGCGCCGGAAGTTCGCCCGCGAGCCGGATCATCGCCGAGCCGGCGATTGCCCGAGGCAGGTAGCTCACCGCCGTCGGATCGAGCGAGAGCCGCGGGAATATCTCCTGATCTTCGACCTGGGCGGTGCCCTGGGCGCGCACGCGCTGCACCGTGAGATTGAATTCCCGGTCGGTCTCGACGTTGTCGTAGTCGACGCTCGCGCGCAGGTATTCGCGGGTGCCGGGCCGAACCGCCCGCAATTTCAGCGGCGCCGCGCCCGTGCTCAAGGTGAGCGTCGCGGCGCGCGCGCCGTTGACGACGCGCACGATGAGAGCCTCGCGGCCGCCGTGATCGAAGAATTGCTCCACGGCGTAGCCCAGCGGACTCGGCTGCCAAAGGCCGCCGAACAATTGCTGAAATTCTGTGAAGCTTTTGATGAGCAGCGGCCGATCGACCGGACCGCGCAGCGTGCGGCCGACGAACGCGGCACGCGAGGTGCCGAGGCGCGTGATGGCGTGATCAGGGCCGTCTTCCTCTTCGACCTGGGCCCTTGAGTTGCTCGGCGTCACGGTGCGTGACTTTATCACAAGGCTCTATTGCGGCGCAGGTGCTTCGCGCCGCCGGAGCAGGAACGCGAGCAGCATGCCCGTCAGAAATCCACCGATGTGCGCGCGGAATGCGATGCCCGCGCCGCCGGGTACGGCGAGGTCGCTCACCAACTGCACGGCGAACCACAACAGCAGCAGCAGCCTCGCGGGCAGCTCCAAAGTCGTGGCGTAGAACGGCAGCAGCACCAGGGTGAGCACGCGGACTTTGGGATAGAGCAGCAGGTAGGCGCCCAGCACCCCGGAGATGGCGCCGCTCGCACCGATGATGGGATACGGTGAAGCGGGATCGGACAGGGCCTGCGCGAACAGGGCGGCGATGCCGCAGACGAGGTAGAAGCCCAGGTAGCGCCAGTGCCCCAGGGCGTCTTCGACGTTGTCCCCGTAGATCCACAGGAACAGCATGTTGCCGAGCAAGTGCATCCAGCCGCCGTGCAGGAACATGGCTGTGAGCGGCGATGCGAAGCGGGGCAGCCACTGCAGATCCGACGGCAATCGCGCATCGGTCAGCAGCACCGCCGGTATCGCCCCCAATGCCGCCACCGCCCGGCGGCTCGATGCCGCGTCCAGCGAGCGCTGCCACAGGAATACGCCGGCGCAGGCCGCGATCAGGGATACGGTGACGACGGGTCTGCGCGCGGACGGCAGGTCGACTTTGAGAGGAATCATTCCTGCGTGCGGGTCGCCGCCGCGGCTGCCTTCTCGTCGCTGCGGCGTTGCGCTTCGGCGCGAATCTGCTCCGCCTCCGCCTTTTTGCGCGCGATTTCCTCGAGCATCACCCTCATCCACTCGCTCATCGCAGCGGCGCTCATCGCAGCGGCGTATCCGCCGCATTCGCGGCATCCGGATCGACCATGGGGTCGAGAACGGCCACCGTGTCCGGGTGGTAGCCGGGACGCGCCTTGGTGTACACGCGTTTCGCAAACGCCGTGCCTGACGGCGTCTTCATGAGCTCGGCATACAGGGGCACGATCAATTTGCGGCGGCCGATGCTCGTCAGGTATTCCTCGAGGCGCGGGTAGCTCGGTTGATAATTGTTGCGAATCACGATTTGCAGCCAGCTATGTTCGATTTCGGCGTTTTGACTTTTGGTCAGGCCGCGGGCCTCGTCGAGCTCCGCGAGTTGCTTGGGCCCAAGCGCCGCGGGCAGGTTGTTCAGAAAGTACAGCCACTGCTGCGTGACCCAGTCGGGCCCGAGCTTCTTCGCGGCCAGCGTTCCGGCAAGCCATGCCGCGCGCGCCTGATCGACGGGCTCAAAGGCGCTCGATGTGGGCAGCACGGCATCCGCCGGAATGCCCGGAGCATGTTCCCAGTTGAGCACTTGATCGCGCGTCACAATGCCCGGAAAGCGGTCGAGCAGGTTCGCCTGCAGGTACTCGTTGAATTGCTCGGTGTCGATGCTCTTGAAGGCGAAGTGATCGAAGTAGGCGTGCAGGAAGGCATCGAAGTGCTCGCGGCCGAAACGCGCCTCGAGGAAGCTCAGGAACAGCCGCCCCTTCTGGTAGGGAACGTCGCTGAACGCCAAATCCGGATCCCGATCGCGCAGGTCGATGGCCAGCACCTGATCCTTGGGATCGAGCGTGGCGAGGTTTTCGCGCAGGGACTGAAGGCCGAGCACGGCCTCCATCGCCTCGCGCTGCTCGCCGTAGACCGCGGCCGTGATGCGGCTCTCCAGAAAGACGGTGAACCCTTCGTTCAGCCACACATCGCGCCAGGTCGCGTTGGTGACGAGGTTTCCCGACCAGGAATGCGCCAATTCGTGCGCGATCACCGACACCAGGCTCTTGTCGCCGGCGATCACGGTGGGCGTGATGAATGTGAGGCGCGGGTTCTCCATGCCGCCGATCGGAAAGCTCGGCGGCAGGACCAGAATGTCGTAGCGGCTCCAACGGTAAGGTCCGAACAACTTCTCGCCGGTCGCGACCATGGACTCGGTATCGGCAAATTCCTTGGCCGCCGCGCTCACCATGGATTTCTCGGCATACACCCCGGTGCGCGGTCCCGTCTCCTTGAAGGCGATATCGCCGACGGCCAGGGCGATCAGGTAGGACGGAATTGCCTGCGGCATGACGAAGGAATATTTGCCGTTGGCCTTGTGCTTGGGGTCGTTCTCGGCGCTCATGACCGCCCGCATGCCCGGGTCGGTGCGGATTGTCGCCGAATAGGTGGCCCGCACCTCGGGCGTGTCCTGCAAGGGGATCCAGCTGCGGGCGCCGATCGGCTCCGACTGGGTGTACAGGAATGCCTTGTGCCGGCCGGCGGTTTGTTTCGGCTTGAGCCACTGCAACGCCGCGGCGCCGGGCACGGTCAGGTATTCGATCTTGATGGACTCGACGGCGCTGCGCGACGGCGGCAGGTCGATGACCAGTGCGCTGCCCAGGATGTGATCCGGCTTCTCCAGGTGAAACGGCCGGCTGACCCAGACGGTCTCGCCCTTGGACGTGGCGCCCACCACGTCCGTGGCCTTCTGGCTCACGTCATTGATCGTCAAGCCCTTGGTATCGAGCACCAGCTGGGTGGCGCGCGGGTCCAGCCGGTGGAACTGGAGGGCGACGATGCCGTCGATCACCTGGTTGTCCAGATCCACCTGCAGATCCATGTCGATGTGCGTCACGCGGAACTGATCGACGTTCGCGAAGGAGTGATAGTCGAAGCCCGGTTCGATGGCGTTGTCCGAAGCGCGCGACGTCACGCAGGCGAGCGCGAGGGCCGCAATCCGCAATCCTGTCCGGGAGCGCGGCATCAGTGAACGGAGGCTTGGGTCTGCGATGCCGGAGGAGCCTCGGCGCGGCCGCCGACCAGTTCCTTGAACGTCTTCTCATCCACCAGCAATCCCGTCTTGCCGTCCCAATTGGAGCCCGTCGGCAAGGTGTTGTCGACCAGCAGCGACGCGGAAATCACCTCGTCGACTCCGCCCTGGCCGCCTGTGATGGGGACGGGGATGGCGCGCGGCGAATGTGCCAGGTCGCCCACCCGCTGCCAATCAATGTCCTTGTCATGCACGGCGATTTTTTTCTGGAGTTTGGGACTGAGCAGCTTGGCGAGCAGGGCCTTGCGATTCTTGCTCCAGTCGCGCGAATCGTCCTCCATCACGCTGTAAGCCTGCAGGTACAGCGTGCCGTCGCGCCATCCGAAGACGTAGGGCTGATTGACCACGGTCACCTTGGTGCCGATGGGGATCATGTCGTAGAAGACCGCAATGTCCTCGGGGTAGAGCCGGATGCAGCCATGGCTCGAGCGCATGCCCACTCCGTAGGGTTTGTTGGTGCCGTGGATCAGGTAGCTTGGCCAGTCCAGGCGGAATTCATACGCGCCGAGAGGATTGTCGGGACCCGCGGGCACCTGCGCCGGCAGTATGTCGCCATCCTTGGCGTGTTCCTCGCGAATCGACTTGGGCACCACCCATACCGGATCCTTGACGCGGCCCACGATCTTCGCCGTGCCTTCGGGAGTCTTCCACCCCACCGTGCCGATGCCGATGGGATGCGTGAACACCACCTGCGGCTCGCCCTTCTTGTGCGGCGGATAGTAGAAGATGCGCATCGCGGCCAGGTTGACCACCACCCCTTCATGCGGGGCGACCGGCAGTATGAACTGCGTGGGCACCACCACCTCTTTCCCAACGCCCGGCAGCCAGGGGTCGACTCCGGGGTTCGCGCTCACCATCTCCTCGTACCCCACGTCGAAGCGGCGGGCGATGTCGGGCAGAGTGTCCTCCTTGCCGACGATGGTCTTTTGTACCTGGCCAACGATGTCGCTGCCGGCTTCGACCTCGGCACGGTGCATGGCATTGGGCTGAGGTAAGACTGGGGCCGGCGGCGGCGGCGCCTGCACGACCGGGGGAGGCGCCACGGGTGTGGGTCTGAACAGCGAACAGCCGCCCAACCCCAGCCCGCCGACGCAAAGGGCGATTTTCACGAATTTCATGAGCCCTATCTACAGCAAAGTCGGCCGGTCAGGCAATTGATTGCGCGAGGGGGCGGTCCGGCCCGCGGTTTGCGGAAAATGACGCGCGAGTACGGTTCCGATGGCGTCCACTCCGGCGATCGAGCCCGCCTCGAAGCGTCCGGCACGGAAATGTTCCTCCATGAGGCGGCACACCGCTGCCCATTCGGCGGGGCTGACCCGGCCGTCGAAGCCCCGGTCGGCGACGATCTCGACGCTGCGGTCCGCCAGCTGCACCAAAACCAGGACGCCGTTGTTCTGCTCGGTGTCCCAGACTCTCAAGGAAGCGAACACATCGTGCGCGCGGGCGCGCGGCGTCACCCCCTTCAGAATGTGCAGGGGCGCCAACTCCGATTCAATGACGAAGCGGATTTCCCCCGCATGCGTGAGTTCGGCGCGGGCGACGGCCTGCTCGATGGCATCCAGGGTCTTGCTGGGAAAGAGCAGCCGCGCGCGCCAGCGCGGCACCGCCATATGCCGGATGAGCCGTCCGATCTGCATCACCAGCTCCCCGAGGCGCCGCCGCCTCCGCCGCCGCCCCCGCCCCCGCTGAAGCCGCCTCCGCCCCCAAATCCGCCGCCGCCGAAACCTCCGCCCAGGCCGCCGCCGAAGCCGCCGCCCCAGCCCCTGCCCGCCGACCAGGTACGCGAGCTCGACCCGGCCAGCATGGCGATGAGGAAGGCGAATACTCCGGCGCCCAGTCCGAGGGGGATCAGGTGACTGAAGATCCACGCCAGCCCGCCGGCAATGCCGCCCGTGGCAATGGACCCGAACAGTCTTCCGAACACGGCACGCAGCACGCCGCCGGCAATAACGACCACCCCCAGCAGCAGCGGCAGCATATTTCCCAGGTTGCCGTGGTGCTCCCATTTCTTGTCCGGCTCGGGGAGGGGCTCGCCGTTGATCACCGCAATCATCTTGTCGACGCCCGCTTCGACGCCGCCGTCGAAATCGCCCTGCTTGAAGTGCGGCGCGATGATCTCATCGACGATGCGGTTCGAGACTGCATCGGACAATGCGCCCTCCAGGCCATATCCCACCTCGATGCGCACGTGCCGATCGTTCTTGGCCACGATCAGGTAGGCACCGTCATCCACGCCCTTGCGCCCCAGCTTCCACGCATCCTCGACGCGGATGCCGTATTGCTCGATCTCCTCGGGCTGGGTGGTGGGCACGATGAGCACCGCGATCTGGCTGCCCTTCTGGGCCTCGAAATTCGCGAGCTTGGATTCGATGCGTGCCACCGCGGCGCCGGACAGGGTGCCGGTGAGGTCGGTGACCCGCGCGGTGAGCGGCGGCACGGCCACGAGCGCTGCGGCCGGCACTGCCGCCAGCAGCAACGCCAAACCCGCGGCGGCGCGACCGATCAACTACTGCGCCGGTGCGGGTTTCGGGGCCGGTGCCGAGAAGTCGACGCTCGGCGGTTTGGAAATTGCAGCCTCGTTCTCGACGGTGAAGCTCGGCTTCGGCTTGTAGCCGAACATCATGGCGGTCAGGTTTCCGGGAAATTGCTTCACCGTCACGTTGTAATCCTGCACCGCCTGGATGTAGCGGTTGCGCGCCACCGTGATGCGATTCTCCGTGCCTTCGAGCTGCGCCTGAAGGTCGCGGAAGTTCTGATCGGATTTCAATTGCGGGTAATTTTCGGTGACCACGAGGAGGCGCGACAGGGCGCTGGTCAGTTGCCCCTGGGCCGCTTGGAACTTGGCGAAGGCCGCCGGATCGTTGACGAGTTCAGGCGTCGCCTGGATGGAGCCGACTTTGGCCCGCGCCTCCGTCACCCCGAGGAGCACCGAGCTTTCCTGGGCGGCATAGCCCTTGACCGTACTGACCAGGTTCGGGATGAGATCGGACCGGCGTTGATATTGATTCAGGACTTCCGCCCAAGCGGCCTTGATCTGCTCGTCCTGCAATTGCATCTTGTTGTAACCGCATCCCGACAAAGCCAGGCCGGCGAGCGCCGCCACTCCTAAAGCCAATATGCGCATGTTCCCCTCCCGCCCGCAGTTTTTGGGCCCGGAGGAGTTTAACACCCTGGAAAAAAAAGCCCCGAGTGTTGAGCTCAGGGCTGAGAGGCGGACTTCATTGAAGGGAAGTAAAGCCCGCTAGGGGATCGATGTGCTGGGACCTAGTGCAAATGGTCCCACTGCAAAACTTGAATGTCGGTTTCCTCGAGATCGAAGCTGCGTGCCAGCATGCGCGCGATGGCGCGATCACCCTCGACTTTGCTCGATCGATCGAGGAGTTCCACGACGCCTCGGTATTCGTTGTATTCGACGGCTCCTTCCGACTGCGCGATAAAGTGGGTGTAGTATTTAACGCTCATGGGGTAGAGCTTAAGATTCGCGCCTCCGGCAATCTGTGAACGGCCGCTCAATCGATCGCTACGCTTCCGTACTGAGTTCACGTCCTAACGTCTTGCTACTTTGATGCACCGTGTCAAGATATCGCCCGCCCACTCTGCCCGGCTCGAAATACATCACTCCTGAAGGCGCCAAGCGCCTCCGGGACGAGCTCGATCGGCTGTGGCACGACGAGCGCCCGCGAGTCACCCTGGCGGTATCGGAAGCCGCCGCGCAGGGCGATCGCTCGGAGAATGCCGAATACACCTACGGTAAGAAGCGCCTCCACGAGATCGACAGACGCGTGCGATTTCTACGCAAGCGGCTCGAGGGCATGACCATCGTCGACCATTTGGGCCAGGGCGAACGGCGCGATCCCAACCGCGTGTACTTCGGCGCCTGGGTGCAGGTCGAAAGCGATCAGGGCGGGCGGCGCGCCGTGCACTGGTATCGGCTGGTCGGGCCCGACGAGTTCGACATGGAGGGGGACTACGTCAGCATGGATTCGCCGCTCGGACGAAGCCTGCTGGGCAAACGCCTCGACGATGAAATCAGCGTGGATCTGCCGGCGGGAACCACGCTGTTCACCGTGCTCGCCATCCGCTACGGGCCCCGGCCGGAACCGCCCTAGACCACCCGAACGTTCTTGAACTGCCAGGGATCGGAGACGTCGATGTCCTCGGCGAACAGTTCGCCGCGCTGATACAGCGGCGTCCAGTCCGTGTAGCTGCCGACCACCTCGCCCAAGTACGGCCTGCAGATCTCGAGGGTGCGCCGATGGTCCATTTCGTCGGGCTCGACGATGCCGCGGTCCGGATTCTCCATGGCCCAGATCATGCCGGACAGCGCGGCCGAGGTGACTTGCAGACTGGTGGCGCTGTTGTACGGCGCCAATTTGCGCGCCTCCTCGATGGACAGCTGTGAGCCGAACCAGTAGGCGTTCTTCTTGTGCCCGGCGAGCAGCACGCCGAGCTCGTCGATGCCGGCCGTGATCTCGCCCAGCATGATGCGTTTGCGGTCCTGCAGGCGCCAATTGTTGCCCGCGAATTCGTGCACCGACAGCACCGCGTTGTCGCTGGGATGGTAGGCATAGTGGCTGGTCGGGCGGTAAACCACCCGCGGGCCGTCCATGACCGTGTAGTAATCGGCCAGCGAAATCGCCTCGGAATGCGTGATCAGGAATCCGTGGAAATGCCCCGCCTTGGGCGTCCAGGTGCGCACGCAGGTGCTCGCGCCGGGCCGATTCAGATAGATGGCGCAGCCCGAACCGTGGGTGTGGCGTCCCCCGTCCGGTGGAAAATGCCGCTCATGCGTGCCCCATCCGAGTTCGGCCGGCTGCGCTCCTTCGCTGACGAAGCCGTCGACCGACCAGGTATTGACGAACTCGTTCGCCTGCTTCGGCACGTTGGTCACCTGGGTGTCGCGTTCGGCGATGTGCATGACCTTGATGCCGAGAGTTTGGCT